>Ga0208828_1000015_pt1 | contig 87277 bp, 90 predicted proteins | sample Kivu_160m_FD_185487 | JGI IMG/M metagenome (GOLD analysis project Ga0208828, IMG submission 185487) | Freshwater microbial communities from Lake Kivu, Western Province, Rwanda to study Microbial Dark Matter (Phase II) - Kivu_160m (SPAdes)... | ecosystem: Environmental > Aquatic > Freshwater >... | reverse complement strand
ATACTATATTATAGTTATTATCTGAATGATTCTGAATAATAGCAAAGAAAGGAGGTAATGCATAATGCTGAAATTGAGCAAAGCAATTCACAGGCTCTACAGAGGTGGCGAGAAAGGCTTCACCCTCATCGAGCTGCTGGTGGTCGTCGGTATTCTGGCGGCTCTGGCGGGCGTGGTCACCCTGGCTGTAGGTCAGTTCATGGGTCAGGGGCATAACGAGGCAGCCTGCACCGAGCTTCACAATGTCCAGACAGCCGTCGTGGCTTATCAGGCAGGGCATGGTGCCGCATTGCCAACGTCTAGCGGTTTCCCTGTAGCTGGTGAGATGGATGGCTTCTTTGTGGGTGGCGTAGCTGCCCTCGGTGGCACTTACGCCTTGAACGGAAGCACCGGTGTGGTAACTCAGTCCGCCTTTGACGGTGGCGCTGCCTGCGTACCATAAGATTGGTATTACAAGCGCACTACATTAGCTTGATTTGATTCGTCCTGACTAAAGAAGCAGGCTGAAATGTACTGCACCCCTTAAAATCAAGCCATTGCTAAGAGAGTAGTCTGGCTATTTTGATATTCCTCCTCAAATTTTTCCGGTGACTTATAACCAAGTGTCGAGTGTAGGTACTTGCCATTGTAGTACTCTATCCATTTTCCCAGAGCATCCGCCAGTTCAAACGGACTTGTCCACTCCTTTAGCCACAGAAGCTCCTCTTTCGTTGTTCTGAAGACACGCTCTGTATCGGCATTGCCCTTCGGATTGTTGTAGCTGGTAAATGCCTGGGTAATATCCATTTCGCGGCAGGCTTTCATGAAACCGAGTGACGTTGGCTGACTCCCATTATCCGACATGAGAAATAACTGCTTCTCACGCACTCCATCAGTAAATTGTCTGTTCACTGCCATATCCAGCGCTTCCAGCCAGTGTCGGCTTTTACACTCCATACCAGCATAGTACCCCACAATCTTCTTGGTATACCAGTCCAGTACTACCACAATGTACATCCAGCCAAATCCCTGTACCATCACCTTCGTCATGTCGATACCCCACCATTGGTTGGGACGATATGGCTTCGGCTTACTTTTGGTCGGAGTCCTTATCGCTTTCAATTTTGCACCTGGCTTAACCAGAAGATCGTGTTTCTGCATTAAACGCAGAACGCGTTTCTTGTTGATCTCAAGCCCGTCGATGTACTTCAGATTTGCCCAAATACGCCGGTATCCCCAAAATGGATGCTCACCTTTGAGAGTCTTAATACGTTCAAGAATAGGGGAATTACGTTCTGCTATCAGCCAAGATTCTCTACGCCTCATCGTAACCACTCTTCGGTTTTTTTTAGCTCCACGGTGAGATCCCCAATAATCCTCTTGAGTCGAGCATTCTCTTTAGTCAATGCTTTTTCTCTGCGGCTATCGTCGGCAAATATCTGCGGCATGTTGGCAAGAAATTGGTCACGCCACTGGTAGTATTGAGCCTGGCTGATCTGATGTTCGATGCAAATCTCTGATACCGGCCTGCCCTTGAGTCCCTCTATCACTATCATGGCTTTGGTCTTTGGATCCCATTTTCTTCTTTTCATGGCTGTTTTCCTTTCAGCCATTTTACTCTCTTAGCTCAAGCCCTGTCTTAATGGGGAGCAGTATAGAAAAGGTCTGCTTCTTTGTCTAAATGCCGTTTGCCCACAGGCAACCACGCACGTTAATAAAATCTAAACTCTAAACCCTAAATCCCAGACAATACCAAAATTAGAATTCTCCAAATTCAAGTATATCATTGTGAGTCCTTCCAGTCCTTCCAGAATGGAAGGAGGAAGGACGTGGTAACCACATCCTATGTCCTGTCATTCTGAGTCCTTCTGTCATTCTGAGCGAAGCGAAGAATCTAAACACATCATTCTCCTTGAGATTCTTTGTTTACATGAAACCTGTAGCCACGAGGTTTTAACTTCGTTAAATTTATTTTCATGTAGCCACGAGGCTTTAGCCTCGTGCCCCCGACCTTAAAAGGTCGGGGCTACAGTAGTGGATGGAAGGTCGGGGCTACGTGGTGAATATAAGGTTGGGGCATCTTCGACAGACTCTTGTAGCCACGAGGTTTTAACCTCGTGGCTTCTTCGACAAGCTCAGAATGAGCCGGGGGAGCCTGATGAAAACAGCGAAAGGCTCCCTCAGAATGGAGAGGAGACAGATATTGCCCCAGGTCACCCCTCGTGTAAGGGTTCCTGGCAATGATAGTTTCGGTGGGGGAATTATAAATTACCCACCCCTGTTTTTTTTGAAGTAAAAGTGCTAAACTAAAACCCGGTGATGATTCAACCTGAAACAGCACAAAAAAAGCCAGGTGCTCTTGAAAGGCTGCCCAAGCTGGGGCGGGTAAGCCAGCTTGTGTTGCTCATCGGCATCTTCCTGGTCATATTCATCCCCTTGCTGATAATCAATCAACAACAGCCGAAAGCACAGGCTGTTTTAGAGACCACTCTTTCAAACCTGCAGAAAATACTTTCAGTGGAGCAAACGCCAAAGGCTACATTCGAAGCTGAACTGGCACAAGTTACAGCGGAGACGGAGGCAGCTAAAGCCGTTTTCCCGCGCACCAACCAGACACCCGAAATAGTGGATAGCCTGCTGCAACTGGCTGAGCTCAACGACATATATGTCACGCAGACCAAAGTGTCAACTTCTCAACCGAAAGATACTATAGGTCCGCTATTGACCATTGAACTCGGCTTTAAAGGACAGGTGCCCAAATTCCAGAACTTCCTCCTGGGGCTGGGTGACACATTGCCAACATCCCAGATTAAGCAGTTGAATTTCACAGTTGCCGGGGATGAAGAGGCAGAAGATACAGCCAAAATCATAATTGACATACTTTGTTATGAAGGCAGCCAGTAAAAGCCGTATTTTAGCCTCATCCCGTTTCTTTCTCATCGAGGGAAAGGAACAGGAGGGGTGGGGAAGGAAATAAGCAGTTATGGTCACGCTGGATATCGAAGATAACTTTATAAGAATGATGGTGGTCAAGGGAAGGCAGGTGGAAACTGCGGTAAGCCTGCCGCTAGAGTCAGGGCTGGTCCACGATGGCGTCATTGTCAATCCTATCGCTGTGGGCATGCGCATTGGCGAGCTTATGGCAGCCAATGGCATTGCCGAAAAGAAGGTCGTGGTCGGCATCAGTGGCATCCATGCCATATACCGCGTGGTCAACGTCCCCAAACTGCCCAAGAAATTGCTGGACGAGGCAGCTCAGCGGGAGGCGGAGAGGGTAATGCCGGTGCCCTTGAATGAGCTTTATACATCATGGCAGATAATCAGCATATCTGATATAGAGACAGCCATTTGTCTGGTCGGCATTCCCCGAAATACGGTAGACGCCATGCTGGAAGCATTGCGTCAGGCAGGATTACAACCCGAGGCTATGGATGTCAGACCCCTGGCTCTGGCTAGGCTTAGCGATGAAAGAGACGCCATAATAATAAATATCCAGCAAATCGGCTTTGACATCGTTGTTATGACCGATGGTATTCCTGAATTGCTCCGCAGCCTGCCTTTCCCTGTTGACGCAGCTTCAGCGGATGAGAAAATTGCCGAGGTAAACGAGGAGCTGGAAAGGACAGTTGCCTTTTACAACTCAAGCCATAAGGAAAGACAAATCACCCCCAGCATAGCAACTTTTGTCAGCGGTGAGCTGAGTGAGATACTGGCACAGACACTGGAGTACAGGGTTAAGCCGCTGCCCAGACTGTTGTCCTATACAGATAGTCTAAATACAGGTGAATACGCATCTAATATCGGGCTAGCGCTGAGACAGGCACACCCCAATGTCAGCCCGGCTCAGGTCAGCCTGAATGTCACGCCAGAAGCTTATTTGCCCAAGCCATTTCCCCTCATCCAGCTCGTTTCCTGGGCATTTGTACTCGTTGCCATCGCTATACTAATCATGTTTGGCGCAATAACACTGCAGAAATATAGGCATAACATTAACTTGCAGATGCAGGTCACTAAAATCCAGGCTCAGGTGGAGGCTAGGCAGGGAACCCAGGCGGCGATTGAGCAATTGCAGACGCAAATCAGCCAAGTCCAAACAGATGGCGCTGCCTTCATACAGCCGCTGGATGATGCCAAAGCACAACGAGACAAGGTTAATGGCGATTTAAGTAAGATAACCAGCTTGCTGCCGGGCATCGTTAATTTGCAGTCAATCGCTTATAATAACAAGGCTATGACCGTAACTGGCACCGCCCCAGCCGATACCACAATTGTAGACTATGTCCGCACCTTGACGAACTCGGGACAGTTCTCCCAGGTCCTGATTTCGGACATGAAGGAATCGGCATTCAACCTGTGGCAATTCACCCTGACGCTTAAATAATTCAAGTCCTGCAATCCAGGCACGACCTTCCCAGGAAATCTCAAATCTCAGGTTCCAAACAAATTCAAATCCCCAAGACTGTCATCGCCAGAAGCCCTTCGTTGTTTTCATCAGGCTCCCCCGGCTCATTCTGAGCCTGTCAAAGATTCCCCAACCTTATATTCACCACGTAGCCCCGACCTTCCATCCACTACTGTAGCCCCGACCTTTTAAGGTCGGGGGCACGAGGCTAAAGCCTCGTGGCTACATGAAAATAAATTTAACGAAGTTAAAACCTCGTGGCTACAGGTTTCATGTAAACAAAGAATCTCAAGGAGAATGATGTGTTTAGATTCTTCGCTTCGCTCAGAATGACAGAAGGACTCAGAATCACAGGACATAGGATGGGATTGCCACGTCCTTGCAGTACTGGAAGGACTCACAATGATATACTTGAATTTGGAGAATTCGAATTTTGGTATTTTTTGGGATTTAGAGTTTGGGATTTATTAATGTTTGGGGGCGCCTGTGGGCAGGCAATACCACATACTCATTCTGAGCTTGTCGAAGAAGTCCCGACATTACATCCACCACTGTAGCCCCGACCTTCCATCCACTACTGTAGCCCCGACCTTTTAAGGTCGGGGTCACGAGGCTAAAGCCTCGTGGCTACAACTTTCATGTAAACTGCTCCGACCTGACCTAGGGCAGCTACTGGATTGAATAGCTGACTATAGAATAAGCGCTCGTGCCCGGCTGTGGCTCCGGGTCGCCCTGCTCGGGAGGTTGAACGTCTACCCTCTCCCGAAGCACTATGGGATATTTTAGCTCTACGGCACCTTCAAGCAGTGCGCTTTCTGCCAAGATGGCGCCCTCGAGCTTGCTGCTGCCGCTGACGTGTACGTTGCCTTCTGGGGCATAGACGATGGCGTCCACCATGGTAGCGCCGCTCACGTCAACGTCTCCAAACCGCGAAACGAATATGGGGCTGGTTGTCGCTGGGGCGTCTATCCTGGAACTACCGCTGACCGCAATATCGCAGTCAACTATAAAGGCTTTGGTGAAGGTCATGTTGCTACCGGTGGCGCCGGCTACCTCCGCCGATACGTTCGTGTACACCACATCATAGAACTCGAATAGCTTGCTGCCGCCGAGATATATCTTGTTACTACAGTTCGGAGTCGGTTGTGTCGCCCGCAGGGTGCCCTCGAAGACCATGTCCCAGGCAACGCCGCTGTATTTGCTGCCGCCGATGTCTATAATCTTGCCACTCGTTAGCGCATTACCGTTGACAACTACCGGACCTTCAAACCAGGCAGAGCGGCTGCCGCTGACCTTTAAATATTTCCCCACATGCAAAGTGGTGTTCCTGCCCACGGTTATACCAAAGGGACAGGCGGCTCCGGAGACGGTAGCCACCGCCCGCAAATAGGGTTTACCGCCGATGTAGTTTTGCCTGATGGTGCCGTTGTCGTTTATCTCATTGACCGTTGGTAAGGTGCCGCAGGGGGAGACATTCGTCCATTCAACGTTATCGTAGCTGTCCTGTAGCTGCACAATCACGGAGCCGTCCTCGCCGTATGTCCCGGAGGTTAGAATAACAGAGGCTGAGGCGTTAGAGATATAAATCGCCGAGCTCTGTACTGTGCCAGCGGTATAACTTCCATAAGCCAGTATCGACTGTTCTGCCTGATTCACAGTTTTTACCCAGCCGGTTCCGCCCATTTCTACATAGCCATCTACTCTAACAGGTCCCTGAAAATTAACAAAATTAGCGCCACTGTTGATAATCAGATTGCCTGTGACCCAGACAGGACCGGTGAAGGTATATATGGCAGGAGATTGCGTGCCGTTAAGCGTCAGGTTTTTGTTGTCACTTATTTTTACTGAGCCATGATTGTATGGTCCTGCCCAACCCCAAGTCACGTTCGTACTATATTCTTCGTTCCAAGTCTGTCCAACAAAATCCGGCGTAGGTACATTGGTGTTGGTGACATAGCACTCCACCATGTTATCCAGCCACTCAGGTCTCTCCACCGGGTCGCTGCCCGGCGTATAGGTACCCTCTATGTTATCCGGTCGATTGCAGGTGCCGGTTACGTCGGCGTCACCATCGATGGTGCAACTCCAGTCCAGATTGATGTTGCCGTTTACCCAGACATCGCCCTCGTGGCAGGGCTCCGGGGAGCAATCGCTGGTGATTGAGGAACTGCCGGTCATGGTCAGGTCTCCCCCCAGCGTAGCCACGGCGTGGTCCAAGGGCGAAGGGGCGGTTTCAAACTGCTCTACGTCAGCTAGAAAAAAGGCTTCTATGGTGGTGACCTCGTTGGTATTCAGGTCACGAGCAACTGAAGTAACCCTGTATGTCAGGTCGTCTATGGGTGTCCTGGCTAAGGTAACCTCACATCCGTTAACCGGAGTTCCTGCCGGAAACACCAGTGGGTCTGTAGCCGGGTCGAAGTCTACGTCATAGGCAAATTGTTGAAAGGCATACTGGATGCCGGCATCAGCGGCATAGAGCCTCTGGTTTGCCTCGTCAACCTCTATGTTGGCTCTGAGATTAGTGGACATGAAGTTGAGGGTGGGCACCACCAGCAAGCCTCCCAGCACCAGCATAATCAACGCCATTGCTAGCGCCTGCCCGGATTCGTCTTTCATTTTTGTTCTTATTGTAGTCAATAATTTCATTTTGCCCCTCCTTTTAGCCACGACCGTAAGGGTCGGGCTCTGCGGGGTCTAAAGCCCCGCAGCTATATTTTTATTTAGCAATTTTCTTATCTCTCATACCGGCTACGGTGCCGGAGGCGGCACCAATCTCTGCAGGGTTTCATATTGCCTGGTGACTGCTGCCGTGCCGGAAGTGGCAGTTATGGTAAAGGTCAATGTACCGCCATTTTGGTCATCCGGGTCGTCGATATAATCAGCGTCCGTGTCGGAGATGTCTGTGGCTACGGCGGTTTGCCCTCCGGTGCTCACAGTCCTGACCAGCCATTGCACGCCATTTAAATCCACGAACTCGTAGTCAATAGTTATGTCTGGGTCCGGGTCCTGCCGTGGCACGGTTAAGGTTAAGAATGTATCCACGGCTGGGTCGATTAAGATTTCCCCCTGTGACATCTGGACGTCTTGCGAAATCCAGTAGCCGGCAGTCTGCACCTGGCGTAAGGCGATAGCCCAGTCATTATTCTGTGGGGTTAGCCTCATCATGGTGATGGTAGTCATGGCTGCCGCGCCGACGACAAAGGCGGCTATCGTTACGCCCACCAACAGTTCCACCAGCGTAAAGCCCCTCTCCGTTGTTTTCAGTTTCATATTTGCACCTTAACTCAATCTGTGTAGCCCCGACCTGACACCCACCACCGTAGCCCCGACCTTTTAAGGTCGGGGTCACGAGGCTAAAGCCTCGTGGCTACATGGTTGCTTTCAGCCTCATTGGTTCACCTTATATCCCTCTAAGATAAATGCTGCCTCCCCGTCATGAGTGACGGTGAGCGTTATCTGCTGGAGTCCATCATCGTCGTCGAGCCCGTCTTCTTCTGGGTCCAGACGTACGGCATCGATATCGATGGCATAGCCAGCAGGGATGTCAGTCAACAGCGCAGCATCGTAAATCGGTGGGTCGTTGACATCATCGTACTCCCAGCCCTTGATGCGTTCCATCTGTGATTTAGCCAGGCTGTCAACGGCTACTCTCTCCTGGCTGACCATTACGGCTGTGGAGGAACTCGATATGCCCAGCAGAAAGGTGGCGGCAACCACAGCCAGTATGCCCATAGCTATGATTATTTCAATCAGGGTTAACCCCAACTCAGCGCTACGAGCAGAGCCAAACCTTTCAAGTAGCCGCTGCCAGTTTTTATTCATTTAGCCCCCTACCAGGCTGAGTGAGCTGTAGATGGGCATAAACACGGACAGTGCCAAGAAGCCAACGCCTAATCCCATCATTATGGTCATCACTGGCTCGATCAAGCTAATCATGGTCTGTGTCCGCCTGTCAGCTTCAATTTCGTAGTTTTCAGCTACCACAACCAGTGACTCGTCCAGGTTACCTGTCTCCTCACCGACCTTGGTCATTTCCACCATCAAGGGCAAGAAGACACGGTTGTCTTTCATAGGTCTGGCTATACCCTGTCCCCTGAGCATCCCTTGTTCCACTTCGCCCAGAGCCCGGGAAATTACTCGATTGTTGGTGGCTTGAATAGTTAAGGTCATGACCTCAGGAAGCGGTAGACCAGAACGAAATAGTAACGACAGGCTGCGGCAACACCGAGCCAGCTCGGTCACCAGGGCGAGTCGCCCGATTATAGGCAATCTCAGTATGAGCATGTCACGGTAGTAGCGACCATTTGGCGTTCGGCTGTAGAAGAAGCCGACTATAATCAAAGCGACTATAGCCACTAATAAAAATAATCCATAGCTTTCCAGAAAACCCATCGTAGCCAGAAGCATCCTGGTGGGCAACGGCAGCGTGCCACCCAACTTGCTAAACATGGCAATCATAGGTGGCAGAAGGACTGTTATCATGATAGCGCCAACACCGATTGCCAGGCAGAAGACAATGATGGGGTACATCATCGCCTGTTTGATTTTAGCCATGGCTGTGCTCTGACGCTCGATGTAAGAGCCTAAGTTCCGGAGCACGGTTTCCAGAGCACCGGTTTGTTCACCAACGCCCATCATCTTGCAGTAAAGTTTAGAAAAGATATTAGGATGCCGTGCCATAGCTACAGAAAGCGATTTGCCGCCTCGGAGGTCCTGGAGTACCTCGGTGAGCACCTTTTTCAGGGTTTTGTCTGTGGTTTGCGATTCGAGTAGCTCCAGTGCCTGAATGATGCCAACGCCTGATTCCAAGAGCAATGCCAGTTGCCGGGAGAAGGTGACCATCTCGTCCGGTTTGACCTTTGCCTGAAGGAACCCCCCTAGAGTGGGGAAGAGCGAGGTAACAGGCTTAATGCTGACCACGCGGTAACCTATGTTAGCCAGCATGTCTACAGCCGCCTGCTCATCCGCGGCTGAGACCTTTCCTTTAACTATCTGCCTGTCACCGGTATAACCGAGATAGTTGTAATCCATATCGCTTATCCTGCATTATCTGGCGAGGCTAAAACCTTGCCACTGACCTAGTATTTATTAGCTATATTTAATCATATAGCATTGATAGCAACGTGTCCATCGGAAGCTGTAGCTGATTCGTATGCTTTCCTAGTAGTACATTAGTACTGGTTGATGAAAAAATACTCCAGTCTGTGGTCATAGAAATCCTAAATTTGAGAGTTTGAATATTGGTCTTGTTGAGACTCGGAGACACGTTTTCTAGGTTCTAATCACCTATTAGATAGGCGTTGCGCAGTACCTCATGTGGCGTGGTGATACCGGCTTTGGCTTTGAGCATACCGTCCTGGGCTAAAGTTATCATTCCTTCTTCGATTGCCAAGGCACGAATTTCAGTGGCGGAAGCCCCGGTAACGATTGAATGCTTGATTTTGTCGCTCATGGACAGGATTTCAAAGAGACCCGTTCTGCCCAGATAGCCAGTGTAAGTACAATTTTTACAGCCATCACCATAATCAAACTCGGTACACTCTTCACCCGTTTCGCGGTAATAGGCTGCTTGTTCTACCAGAGGTGCGGTGGCTTTCTTGGCGCAGTGGGGGCAAACGCGCCGCACCATTCGTTGAGCCACGATACAGATAACGGCGGAGCATATCAGGAAGGGCTCAACGCCAAGGTCGATAAGTCGAAACAGAACGCCCACAGTATCGTTGGCGTGAACCGATGATAGCACCAGATGACCGGTAAGGGCAGATTGAGTGGCTATATCAGCCGTCTCACTGTCTCGGATTTCACCTACCAGTATGATGTCAGGGTCAAGGCGGACGATAGCCCGCAAGCCGCTGGCGAAGGTTACGCCTGCCTTGGTATTTATTTGTATCTGGTTTACGCCCTGGAACCGATATTCCACGGGGTCTTCAATGGTGATGATATTGCGACCGACCTTATCCAGGGAATTGACTGCGGCATAAAGCGTGGTGGTTTTGCCGGCACCGGTAGGTCCGCTGAGCAAGAGCATGCCATAAGGAGCCATAAGCACGCGCTCAAACTTCTCCTGGCTCTCAGGCAGAAAACCGAGCTGGGATAGGGACAATACTGCCATCGACTTGTCCAAAAGGCGGAGCACTGCCGTTTCACCGTGGACAGTGCTTATAGTGGCTACCCTGATATCGATGTCTCTTCCCGGGGCAACAATCGAGAACTGCCCATCCTGAGGACGGCGTGGGTCAGCAATATTCATATTTGCCAGAATTTTAATACGGGATATTAGCGGACCATGAGCGGTGATGGGCAAGGATGTTACCTCGTGTAGAATACCATCGATACGGTAGCGGACTCTGACCTTATCTATTTCAGGCTCGATATGGACATCCGAAGCCCGGGACTTCACGGCTTCTTCGACCAGCAGGTTTAGAGCCTTGGCTACAGGGGAATCATCAGCTATTACTTCGATACCAGCTCTCTCCACGGCTGCTGTGTCGGGTTTTGGTGCTACCATACCAAACTGTTTGACTATTTCGCCGAAGGCTTTGTAGTTAAAATCGATGGCTTGTTGCAAATCTGAGGGCTCAGCCGGTGCTGCCTCGATTCTCATCTTGGTTTTAGCGGCAATGGCTTGTATAGACAGAATATCATCAGGGTTGGACATAGCCACGCGCAGGGTGTTGCCCTCAATCGCCAGAGGTAAAACATTGTACTTTCGGGCAAGCTTTTCAGGGATTAGGTTGAGGGCTTCTGCTGTCGGGGCTTGACTCAGCGTGTTAAGTCTAGGGGCAGCGACAGAGGCTGCGGCTGCCGGCTCAACCAGCGGTGATTCGGCTAATTTTACTGCTGAAGGTTCCTTGCCCGGTTGTGCAGCTGACCTTTTGTGTGTTTGCGGTTCAATTGGCGGCTTTTCAGGAGCTGCTTTGCTGGTTTCGAAGACTTTTATCTGCTGCCCTTCAGCGAATTGTCTGGCTTCATCACTGAGTTTAGGTGATGCTACCAGCAGGCTGCGGATGATGCCGGTATCGCGGACTTTGGCATCGAGTAGAGCCATAGCCTCCATGCCTACTTCTTCTTCTGCGGAGAGGAAATCTATGCTAACCGGGTGTGTGATAATGCCATCGTTAACATAAGCCAGTATATCAAAGGTGTATTCCGCTCCAGATATGCCCCTCACTTTAACTTGCTCATCGAGCTTGTAACCATGCTCAGCTAGAGATTTCAGGAGGTGGGCTTTGCTTCTGAAATCAATTGGCTTATGGTGTTTGGCTGCTGGTGGTGATGCCGCGTTCAGGAAATCGGTCAGCGACGCTTCATCAAAGACCTTCACGTGCTGTTGCCGGGCGAAATTAGCCGCCATAGCACCGAGCTTGGGTATAGCGACGAAAAGTTTATCAGGGATGCTAACATCGGTCGCTTTTTCATCAAAACCGAATATAGCGCCCAGCCCTACCTCTGCATGCTGGCTGACAGATAATCCGACGACAACATCATAGCTAAACAAACCATCGTCTTTGTGAACCAGCATGGTGAAGGTATGCTCGTTGCCTGAGCCGCCTTTGACTTTGGCATCTCTGGTTACTTCATAGCCATGCTGCTTCAGGCGCTGTGCCAACTGGCTCTCACGCGTTTGCTCAGTATCTGCCTTTGCCATCGTTGTTTCGCCTTGCTTTGTAAATTATACTTTAAGAAAACACAGCTATACAAACCCCATATATCAGGGAGTGTATAGCTGTAGCTTCTTCTCTGGACTATTTCAGCTTCAGGGTACAACGGTTCCCAAACCGTCTCTTCGGGGTGCTTGCTCCTGACCTGGTAGAGCCTGCTCCAATCTGGGGCTATAATTATTGCACGCCATACGTATCATGCCCAGCGGCACGGTCTTTGGGGCATTCACTACCATAAAGCACGACCCATCAGCTATCGGCTTAAGAACCTGATAGGAGAAGGCTGTACTATATATAACATCATCTAGCTTGCCGAATCCGGTGGTCGACTGTTTGAAGGCATCGATTGAGTCGTTGATTGTTTGGATGAACCCGCCCATCATTTCGGGTGGGAGTTTATTATCGGGCGATGCCCAGTACGAGAGCAGCATACCATCATTATCTGCCACTATTATAACCCAGGTTCCCGCTAGCCCCCCCGCCATTTCAGATAGTATTTCTTGCATTTTAAGGTCTGCCAATAGAGCTCACCTCCTTTCTCCCAGTTCCTGTTTCTCTTAAGCGTACCCTCAAAAGACACTCCTAGTTTAAGTTTATGCAAGTTAAAGCATGTTTGTCAAGCTTGGCGAAACATTCCATATAGTACCTTAGTCCTGTGCAGTACTTATGTAGTGATTATGTCCCTTGGTGGGAGAGGGTCACAATGACCAAGACCGCTAAGGTTTGGAATTTAGAGCATTTGGATTTTGGTATTGTTTGGGATTTAGTGTTTAGAGTTTAGGAATCTGTTGGCGTGTAGCCTCGACCTTGCACCTACCACTGTAGCCCCGACCTTTTAAGGTCGGGGTCACGAGGCTAAAGCCTCGTGGCTACATGTTTCGTGCAAACAGCCGGTCTAAAAACATCCACGCGCTCTGACCCTTCACCCGCTCATTCTGAGCCTGTCGAAGAATGCTTGAAACTTAGAGCATTTGGATTTTGGTATTGTTTGGGATTTAGTGTTTAGAGTTTAGGATTTATTGATGTGTGGGGACGTGAAGTGCCCTTTTTCAGGGTACGATTGTCTCTATTTTGTCGCTTTGTGGCTCTGGCACTTGACCAGGTATAGCCTGTTCTAACAGAGGTGCATAATTGTTGCACGCCATACGTATTTCGCCCAGAGACGCAGCCCTGGGGGCGTCCACGACTATAAAGCAAGCCCCATTACATATTGGCTTGAGTAGCATATAACCTGAGGAGGTATTTAATATGACATCATTGAGCCTGTTGAGTCCGGTAGCCGACTGTTTAAAGGATTTGATTGTACTGTTGACCTGCTGAACGAATCCCCCCAGTCCTTCCGGTGACAGGTTATTGTCAGGCGATTCCCACGATGCAAGCAACATGCTATCAATATCTAAAATTGCTATCAGCCTGATTCCTGTCAGCCCACCCACCATTTCCGATAATATGTCCTTCATGATAAGGTCTGACATTACAGATGCATTCCTCTCTTTACTACCGATTCCGCCTCATTTCAAGTACATGATTAGTCCGCCAAATAACTAAAAAACCTTAGTGCACGGGTCACACAAGTTTGGCTATTCTTGCCGACTTGTCTGACTTCAGGGGACAACTGTTCCTGTGCCATCTTTCCTGGGTGATGGCTCACGACCGGGTAATGACTGCTCCAGTCTGGGGGCATAATTATTGCATGCAGTGCGTATTATGCCTAGCGGCACGGTTCTCGGTGCGCTGACTACTAAAAAACAGGTCGCCTCAGCTATAGGCTTAATTACCTGGTGTATGTTGGTGGTACTGAATATGATGTCATCGAACTTGGTGAAACCCACAGGCGCCTGTTTGAATATAGTCATTGTGTTGGTAAATATCCGAATGAAGCCACCCAGTGCTTCAGGGGAAACCTTATTATCAGGTGATTGCCAGGATGCCAGCACCATGCAATCGCTGTCTACCAGCGTTATCATCCAGATTCCTGCCACCCCCCTTGCCATCTCGGACACTATGTCCTTCATGTTACCGTCTGGCACTAGGAATTACCTCCTTTCTGTCTACATCTATTCCTGGTTTTTGTTGTGTCTCATTCCAGCCATGAGATTATTTCAAACTAGATAGCATATAAACAACAAGGCAAATATATATACAGGTCCTACCTATTTTCTGACTAGGGCACGATTGTTCCCATGCCATCTCTTCGAGGCAATGACCCATGTCCTGGCAGAGCCTGTTCCAGTCGAGGGGCAAAATTGGCGCTTGCCATACGTATCATGCCTAAAGGGACGGTCTTTGGGGCACTTACAAACAGAAAGCACGCCCCATCGGCTATCGGCTTAGCCAGCATATATGTGAAGGGCGTAGCGAACGTAACATCATCGAGCTTGGTAAAGCCAACAGTCGACTGCCTAAATGCGTTTATCGCCCCGTTAATTATCTGGATAAAACCGCCGAAGTTTTCAGCTGAAACCCTATTTTCCGGTGACTCCCACGATGCAAGCACCATCCCATCAGTATCTGCCACCATTACCACCCAGGTTCCCGCCAGTCCTCTTGCCATCTCGGATAATATGTCCTTCATGCTACCATCTGGCATTGAATCTACCTCCTTTCTCCCAATGAGTTTATCTTAGATATGCCCTCAAAAGACAATCTAATTTAAGTGTATGCAAGTTAAACTGTGTTTGTCAAGTTCAAGGAAGCTCTACACATAACTGTTTTATAGAAATCGTGCATGACGAATCAGAATGAAATCTCAAATCCTAAGTCCGAGACCGTCAGGATTTGGAATTTAGACATTTGAATTTTGGTATTGTTTGGGATTTATGGTTTAGGGGTTAGGATTCATTGATTTATAGCATCGTCTGTGGGCAGGCGACACCTATGGAATCTTATGCCAACTTGGCTGAGTCATCAACTTCGATGACTTTGATTCTCTGGTACTGAGTGAATTGCCTGGCTTCGTGGCTGAGCTTGGGGCAGGCAATCAGGAGCTTATCATGTATGCCCACATCGTAGGCTCTGGTATCAAATGAGGACACTGCATTGAAGCTGATTTCTTCTTTGGCTACCAAAATGCCTATGCCCAGGGTATGGGTGATGATGCCATCGTCATTGAAAGCTAGTATATCGAAGGTATGTTCAACACCAGACCTGCCCATAATTCTAGCTTTTTCCTCGAACCTGTATCCGGAGCTTTTCAGGTGGTCCAGGAGTTTGGCTCTGGTTTCGAAGGTGAAAGGTTTATGGCTTGGCTGCTTTGGGTTTGATGACCTAAGCGAATTCAGTACACTTTCCAGGTCCTTTTCCTCAATGATTTTAATCCTCTGCTGCCGGGCATACCGGCTAGCTTCCTGGTCAAGTTTTGGCACTACCAGCAAAACCTTGTCATGTATGCCTAAGTCATAGACCTTGTTATCGAAAGTGAAAACCTCGGCTAAGCTTATATCTTGTCCCCGACTACTAATGAGTATGCCGACACCGATGATGTAGGTTATGAGACCATCATCTCGTTGTGCCAGAATATCCAGTAAATGCTTGGCTCCTGATTTGGTCGTGCCGTTGACATTGGCGCTTTCAACCACCTCATAGCCCTGTTTCTTAAGGAGTTCCACAAATCGCGGTCTCTCATCAAGCTCGAATTCCATCTTGCGTTTCTTGTCCAGGTTAAGGCGGTAGGAATAGAGCACAGTCTCCTTAGCTGAATATTCAGGGAAGAAGTGCGAGCACTGGAGGCATTGCCAGCTGGAAGCAGCGTCTTTTGATATGGTGCCGCAGTCACGGCATTTATAGTTTATGCCCAGGCTCTGGTAGTCAGTGCCAAGAAATCTAAGTTCCTGCTTGCATTTAGGACAGATGTATTTGCCATTACCTGTGGCATAGTCATCCTCAAGGCTATTGTTGCGGCAGGCGAAGTGCTCCAGTATTCGTCCTTTGCCTACATTCCCGGAGCCGCACTTGGGGCAGCCCAGCCCTGGCTTTAATCTCGGGGACTGGCACTGGGGACAAAACACAATGTTCCCCTTGATGTTTCTATCGAGAATATCCTCGTTAGCCAGAAATTCTAGGGTTGTTACAGCATCCTGAGTTGTCGACCCCAGCAGGCTTTCCGCTTGAGGATAGGCGAAACCATTCTTGGTAGCCAGGTCAGTGGTCGGTTTTATTTCGCCTATATTTCCTGCCAGGAATTCCTTGACCAGCTTCATAGCCTTGGGGTCTTGTTTCACTATATTGATGACGTCTATAACTTCAACCATTATGTCTCCAGCTACTTGATTCCCAGTTAAGAAAGTTTAAACTAAACATCAGCGAGTTGCAATACATTTATTTAGCTTCAGGCAGATTTTAGTCATATCTGGGATAGTACATTAGTACTAAACGAGGCTGATACGGAAAGATAAAAAGGCACAGGGCTAAAGCCCTGCACCTGCGTTCTCCACTCCACCTTATATTTGACAAAGGCAGGGCACTTGGCTACAATTGTTGTTGTAAACAACAACAATGATTGATTTACAGAATTATATAAATGTGCGTGAAGCAGCCAGGCAGGTAGGCATACATGAGGAGTCGTTGCGGCGGCTTCTCAGGCTGGGCAGTCCACCGGGGGTGAAAATAGGTGGTCAGTGGTTTATAAGCAAAGAGCAATTGACTCTGTTCACAGCTACGTATGATACTAAAACTGGTAAGAGAAGGCAGCTTATTTAGGAGTTTGTTTTTCGACATGAGGAGGCTTATGCGAAAACGAGTTATGGCGAGCTTCAGCCTTTTGCTGGCTCTGGCATTGCTATTAGGCTTGATACCTGTGGTGAACATTGAGCCATCGTCAGCTAACCCGACGAAGATGAATTGGACTATTGTTAATACACCAAACACGGAGAATAATGTCATAGCCAGTCCTTCCGAAATCAACGTCATAGTCGTCGGCTCTGACGACAGGACTTTCTATGCCGTGGATATATCCAATGGCGCTGTTTATAAATCGACCGATGGCGGCATTAGCTGGACGGTTAATCTAGGTGGTGCTGGTGGTAGTCTAGTAGCCGCCGGCGCTATTCTGCCAGTGTGGAATTTAGCCGTAGCTCCGGATGACGTGAATTTCCTGGTGGCGGTAACAGATGGAGGTGTAGGTAATAATGGTCCAAAAGTGATATTTGCCTCCGAGGACGGCGGGGCTAACTGGTATAACGCCAATTTCCTTCCCACTCCTCCTCTGGGTATTACTGAATACATTAGCTGCGTGGATATCTCTGTGAAATATGGCATCAACAACCGCGATATTGCCATCGGCACCAGGGACGGACTTCTTATTCCAGGTGGCAGGGTATTTGTGGCGAAGATGCCCGGCTTTGTCAATTGGGCGAACCAGCTTCTGCCGGCAATATCTGATGTAATAGCGCTTAAATTCTCGCCTTCATACACCAGCGATTCCAGCCTGGTGGTCGTCTCGTCGTCTGCTCTTGAGACCCGTCTCCATATGGGTTATCGTGATACAGGTCTTAACACCACCAACTGGAATTTCGTTGGCGGTTATCCGGTGCTGATTATTGACACGAACTATGTGGGCACCTCGCCAACCAACCAACAAATCATAACTGCCGACATCGACCTGCCCGCCGACTTCTTCGGGACAAATCCCAGCCTCCGTCGGGTTTATGTCAGCACAGATATTCAGACTTTACCAATTATTCTGGGTGTTCAATGGGGCGTCTACCGAATTGATGACATTGTGGTCTACTGGATAAAACCTCCGACAACGGTGCCCACGGCTGGCAGGATTTCCAGCATAGCCTATCACGGATATTATGCTGAAGGCGTGCTTCTGGCGGGTGAGGTTACCGCCGACCCATTAACGGGCTTGGTGCCTGTGTGGAGGACTTCAGACCCTATCGCCACCACGCCTACATGGCTGAAGTCAGACGACCGTAAATCACCCACCGGCGGCTTCACTTTTGGCTTTGCCAATGCCCAGGTAGCCTGGAATTCTGAGGGCACACTGGCTTATTGCGGCACCAGCTCAGCCAATCCCGTACTTGGGGGTACTGGCTTGGGGCTAACCCAATGGCCATTTGCCTGGACTAACACCGTCACCTTTGATGAATCCGCCTTCTCGGTCAGCCCCTGTGCCCCAGACTATGGGCAACTACTCGTTCTATTTAATAAGACGCAGGATACCGATATCGGCAATATCTGGAACCAGCTCACCCTGATAGATACCATGATGGCTACTCCTGCTTTTCTTTCCGACGTCGCTGCACTGGAAGCTCCTGAACCTGCAACCGTGGGGACTGCCTACGACGACTATGATATCCTCTATTTAGCCTCCATAAATAATGCCGGTGGCTCAGATAGTATCTGGCGGAGCACCAGTGACCCGCTGGGCACGACCTGGGAGAGAGTGCTGTGCTTCACTACCACCAATGACGACATAATCCTCCGTGTTCCACAGACGCCTTACGACGAAGCTGTTAGAAGCAATACTATTGTTTTTGCCGACCGCAATACTGCCGTTGTTGGTTATTCTGCGGATGAGGGGCAAGTGTGGGATGTTCGTCCTTTCACCTCGGTAAATGCGTTAACTGATTTAGCTGTTGCCAGCAGTGGAATTATTTATATTCTGGACGGTGGCATTGTAGATAGGTATACCCCGGGTATTAGTGACTGGACACAGACACATTCGAAAAACACCGGGCTCGCTTTCTGCCATACTATAGCTGTGCCGCTGAAAAGCCCCGAAACGATAACCGGGACAACTAAGACAACTGAGGACTGGGTAATAGTGGGTGAGGCTGGTCCGCCTGCTGGCTTTTCCAGAGTGGCGTGGGCTGATTTCTCTCAGGCTCTGGTAGATTTTGAGCCGCCTCCGGACCAGCGAGTGGAATTGCCCGTACTGGGGAACGTGCATGTAATCGCCGATGATAAATTTGAACAGAATAAGATTGTATATGCTGCTTGTAATGACACCGCAGGTATCAATGGCAAAATCTATCGATGGGCTATTGAGACGAGCACCAGCTGGGATGAGCTGCAGCCACCGAACAGTGCCTTCTACGGTCTGGCTCAGAGAAATGATGCTCTTTATGGGATATGGGCGAATGCTGTGGTTCCGGCGATTACCACTGCTGCCGGCGCCGACCGCACCGTTTTTCCTAGAGCCGTTGTGCCACCACCCACACAATGGGATTACCTGACTACAGGGCTTCCCATTGACCCTCTTTTGGCTTTCACTCGTGAGCCCAACTCGCTTAAAATCTCGAGCAACGAGGACAACAGCCTATGGGTGATTGATAACCGTGCCTATAATTGGCCAACTGGGGTGGGTTGTCTGTGGGTATATGATGATTCTGTAGCTAAAGTGGGGCCATGGACCACCTCGCCGGCTAGCGGCGATATTATCCCGGTCGACCCGGTAACAGGCAGAGCTCTTGAGATAGATTTCAAGTGGCATCAGCTCAGCTACGCTTCAGCATATGAGTTGCAGTTAGCCAAAGACAGGTATTTCAGCACGATAATATTAGACAATCAGAACATTGTGCCGGTTGACCAATTAGCGCCAGAATGTTATTTCCCGGCGGGCGGACTGGTGCCCACGCCCACATCTGGCATTGCCAGTTTTGGAAACCTTGAAGCCGGGCATGTTTATTACTGGAGGGTTAGAGCCAGAGTAGACGTTGCCGGTCAGTCTGTCCGCAGTCCGTGGTCGGCAACGATGTATTTTACCGTAGGGGCTGGTTTGCCGGTAATGGCGGAATATCCCACTGTTGTATTATTTAGTCCTCTTTATGGTGCTAGAGGCATCTCCCGGTCTCCAGCTTTTTCCTGGTCTCCTATGCCCAGAACCTCAAAATATGAGTTTGTGCTGGCTAAAGATGCTGCCCTGGAGCAGGTGGTAGTTAAAACCAATGTGCCACTGACATCTTATCTGTATGACGGCGAACTTGACTTTAATACCACCTATTTTTGGCGGGTGAGGGCAATTGAACCTGTGGTCAGTGACCCAAGCGCCACAGGTAGTTTCACGGTGGTAGCTGAAGAAAAACCGGTAGAGACGCCAGTAGAAAAACCGACACCGATACCTTTATGGGTTTGGGCGGTGATTGCCGTATTAACTACGCTGGTTGCTGTTATGATTGCGTTTGCCCTGGTAAAACCCAGTTATCTCAGACCCACGGCTGCTCGGGCAACTAGGCTGGAGACAATCGGTGACAAGCCTCAGAGTCCAATTGCCAGTATTCGGGATACTATAGCTACGGAGGGCAAACAGAAGGCTGCTCCTGTAGATAAGCTGGACCTAGCCAGCGACAAGCCTCAAAATCCAATCGCCAGGACCTGGAATGCCATGGTGACGAGGGTCAGGCAATGGCGCTTCTTGAAAAAGCCCGGAGATGGCAGCTCTCTAGACAAACTGGGATGAGTGAAACAAGTGCCGTACCAAGGCGGCTAATGAGCTTATCAATATAACCGCAAAAATTCCCACCGAGTGGCTGAACCAAGCTTGCCTAAGCGTTACAAAAAAATACGGGATTATCATATAATAGTCTAAAAAAGGAGGTTTGTGATGGCGAAGTTCATGACTCAAGAATGGGGCGAGCTATACAAGGAGGCGATAAATAGCAACAAGGCATACGAGGAGGCGGCAAAGACCTGGGAGGGTGACTTTTACTTTGTCATGGAGCCAGGTGGTCCGGTTAAAGAACCATTTTACACTTACATAGACCTTTACCATGGAAAATGCCGAAAAATAGAAATCGTCACCGACCCCAGTAAATATAAACCTGAATTTGTCATGTCAGCTCCTTATCCTGTGTGGAAGAGAATAGCCACAAAGGAGCTCGACCCTATAAAGTCCATGATTACCAGGCAAGCCAAACTTACAGGCAACATGGCTAAAATCATGCGCTATGTCAAGGCGGCTAACGAGCTGACCAACAGCACCACAAAAGTGCCAACTGAGTGGCTGGACTAAGCTGTTTTTTTATCTAAATAAAGAATGGGGAGGTTAATATGTGGACTTTTTCATGCCCATTTATTGCCTATGGTGACAATGCCCTTGAGTACATAGCGCAGATTCAGGGTAAAAAGGCTTTTATCGTTACAGATAAGAACATCGTAAAACTGGGACTGGCGAAGCTGGTTACAGACCAGCTTGACGCAGTAAACATCAAATGGCAGATTTTCGATGACGTAGAACCCGAGCCTTCGCTTGACACTATAAAAAAGGGGGGAGTAGCGGTTGGAGGACATCAGCCAGACTGGGTCATCGGCATTGGTGGGGGGTCATGCATGGATGCTGCCAAGGCTATCATTATACTGCTGGTAAGACCGGACATTGAGCCGGACTGTATCATGGCTTCCGATACTTATAATTTCAGAGCCAAGGCAAGGCTAATGGCTATTCCTACCACCAGCGGGACAGGTTCTGAAGCAACATCGATGATAATACTTACCGACACGAAAGAGCAGCGTAAAATAAGTATGATGAATCTAGAATGTATGCCGGATGTGGCTATACTCGACCCTGTTATGGTTGCCGGTATGCCACCGCAAATTACAGCCGACACCGGCATGGATGTACTCACTCACGCTATAGAAGGATACGTGTCAACATGGGGTACCAGCATCACCGATGGACCGGGATTGATTGCCACGCGGAAAGTTTTCCAGTATTTGCCTAAAACTTACAGAAATGGGACCGACCTTGAGGCACGTAAGGAGATGCAGAACGCTGCCGTACTCGGTGGCATGTCCTTCGGCAATTCCATGGCTGGATTGGGGCATAGCACCGGACATGCGCTCGGTGCAATTTTCCATCTGCCTCACGGTCGCACCGTGGGTCTCTTCTTGCCCTATACCATGGAATATCTTATAAATGGCTCCGAGGAGACAACAGCCAAGTATGCTGAGATAGCCCGCTATTGCGGCGTCACATCCGGCTCCGATAAGGAATGCGCTAAAGCTTTAGCCGCTAAAATCCGTGCCTTGGCAAAGGAAATCGGACAACCGCTCTCGGTTAAAGACTGCGGTATAGACAAAGCAAAATATGAGGAATCGATTCCCGGACTGATTGATAGAGCCTTGAATGAGGCAATGACCATGACCATCAGCCGTGTTCCCGAGGGAGAAGACCTGGAAAAGATATTCAAGTATGCGTATGAGGGCAAAAGCATTGACTTCTAAATAACAGCCAAGGAGAAAGAGATATGAACGGTTATCATGGCAAAATCCTGATAGCTGACCTGGATAGTGGTGCACTCACTGATGAGCCGTTGAATGAAAAGTATGCCCGCGATTTCCTTGGCAGCACCGGTCTGGCTGCACGCTACCTGTACGACATGGTGGATGAGAAGACTGACCCACTGGGAGCGGATAACCCGCTTATCCTCATGTCCGGTCTTCTCAACGGCACCAGCGGACCGAGTGTCAGCCGCTGGGGTGGTGCTACCAAATCTCCATACACTGGGCATTACGGTGATGCCAATGCCGGTGCCTGGTTCGGCGCTGAGCTAAAGAATTCCGGCTACGATGGCATAATACTAAAAGGCAAATCAGCTAAGCCAGTCTACATTTACATTAAGGACGGGGTCGCTGAACTGAGAGATGCCACCGACCTGTGGGGCAAGGATAGCTACAAAACTCAAGAGGAGATTAAAAAGGCATGCGGTGACAATCGCACACAGGTTGCTTGCATCGGTCCCGCCTCTGAGAACTTGGTGCTCTGCGGCAATATCATGTCTGAATATGGTCACTGCCTGGGTCGGGCTGGGCTGGGTTGTGTTATGGGCTCTAAGAAGGTCAAAGCCATAGCTGTCAGGGGCAAGATGAAGCTTCCCATGCATGATACGGAAAAGTTTCGTGAAGTGGCACGACAAGCTATGACTGAGGTTAAAGAAGGCTTTTTCAGCCAATGGATGCATGATGGCGGTACAGCGTCATGGGTCGATTCCGCTATTGCTTATGGCGACGCTCCAACCAATTACTATACTGCACCTACACTGCCGGAGGCGACCAAGATAAGTGGCGCCGAGCAATTTGAGAAATTTCAGACCGACAGCACCGCCTGTTTTGGCTGTCCCATACGCTGTCGTAAGATACTCCAGATTAAAGAGGGGAAGTATTTATATGATAGGGTAGAAGGTCCTGAATATGAGACACTTATTTCTCTAGGAGCAATGATGGGGCTGGACATTGATATGTCCACTGCTGTTTATTTAAATGAGCTCTGCAACGCTTACGGATTTGATACTATCAGCGGCGGTGCTAGCGCCGGTTATGCTTTTTATCTGTATAGCATAGGGGTAATCACTGAAAAGGATACCGGCGGACTTAAACTCACCTGGGGGAATATCGACGCTGCTATTGAGTTGTTGCATCTGATGGGCAAGAATCAAGGCTTTGGCGCCGTGGTAGCTGACGGGACAAAGCGTATGGCTCAGAGATATGGACGTCCACTTGGCGAGGCTGTCCAGACGAAAGGGCTCGAGATTCCGATGCACGACCCAAGGGCGTTCCACTGCATGGGTCTTGTCTATGCCACCTCGCCGCGCGGTGCCGACCATAATAAAAGTGATGACTATAAGGTAGACAGTGGTGCAGGTTACCCCTACATCGGACTTGAAGTTGGAGACCGTTGGGGTGATGATAGGTCTGAGATGGTTGTGACCAGCCAGAACTTCAGAGCGCTGACTGATTCACTGGGTATTTGTCATTATGCTTACATGCATTTTGATTTATTTGTGGGCATGATTAACGCTTCTACAGGTTGGGATACGGATATGGACCAGCTTATGAAAGCAGGAGAACGCATTTTTCAGCTTCAGCGCGCCTTATCTTGCAAGCTGGGCATTACCTACAAGGACGATGTGCTTCCTGAGCTGGTCATGAGACCGATTCCCGAGGGTGGGACGGAGGGTCATGTGCCCAATATGGAGAAGATGTTACCCGAATATTATGCTCTCAGAGACTGGGACAGCGCTACGGGTAAGCCATCAAAGAAACGGTTACAGAGCCTGGGCATGACGGAAATCGCGGCATCAATCGGTGCTAAATAGCCTCAAAATAGTGATGCGGAAATTAGAAAGGCTGGCTGTCTCATGGCAGCCAGCCTTTCTAACCGCCAGCAACCCTGGGCAGCAAATCGAGTTTATCACCGTCTTTGAGTGCTGGCTCATTTAATTGCCTTATATTTCTGCCGTTAAGCAAGATATTACTGCTCTCCCAGACAGATTGCTTTTTCTTTACGCCTCTAGATTGGAGCTTTTTGTGATATAGGGGAGCATAATTAGCCTCAACATAATCCCTGGCTTCATCAATACTGTTTACATCTACCGTTACGGACCGGACACTCAGAAAAAGCCTCCACAGCCCGATGAAGTTTATATTAACTCTAGCCAAGATTTCACCCTGCAATTCTCTTTGTGCCAGATATTATAATCTGTTTCTATACCATGTCAAAACCTCTTAACACAATAAGGTTAGTTAACTTTTTTGACCCGAAGGGCAAGCTCAATGTGTTATCTAAGATATATTGACAGGGAGGCAAATAGGCTTCCCGGTGACTGAATAGGCTGCTGAAAAGATGTAGCAAGTAACGTGGACAAATTTGTGCCGAATTTAGCTACGATTTGTAAACTTTTGCAAGCAGTGGTAGCCCAAGTTGTTTAATACATAGAACTCACAGGGTAACCTTTGCCTTTGTATGACCCAACAAAACGTCATGTTGTGTGATTGAAGCCGGAAAATTATGTAAGCCCCTGATACAACTTTCAGGAAATGTTCTTGCCCAATTTGCCATGTAGTTTGCCCGGAGATGGTTATAGCTAAAGTGAAATAATAAACGAAGCGATTCTAGCAAATCGCCTCCCGCTTCACTTTTCAGAATATACTGCTCAGGCAGACCGGCGGAAGGTCATCATCAACACCATGACCACAGCCAGAACCAGCACCGCCATGGCTATCAGTATGACCATGCCGCTGTTCACAGGTTTACCACCAGTGCCGCCGGTGCCAAGTATGGTGAAGTTTCCTCGCTGGCCATTAATGTCCACACTGTATGTCCCCGGCTGAGCCTTGGTCACGGTAAACTTCACCGGCTGTGTGCCCTGCGGGCCAACGCTTACCATCCGACTTTGCTCCACCTGCCCATTTATCTTGAGGGCGATATTAAGATTGCCAGCCTCATCACCAGTGTTGACCACGTTGGTTGTGATGGTCACCGGCTGACCGGCATATGTCTGCTGCGGGCTAACGCTCAGATACTGAGTCGACATCTGAGCCGGGTTAAGTCGAATGAGTGGCGCAGACGTAGGCGAGGATCTCCCTGGTTTTGATGGTGTATATACCCCATCTTGGCACTTGTAGATGCTGAAAGTGTCGAACACGCCGTATGTTCCCGTGTAGCCGCTGTAGCTGTTTACCGTCACCACGCAGCCGCTTATATCCACAACGCTGAAGTAATAGGTCTGCGCGTCATTGTGCACGAGCCAAGAGGCTTTTATGTCCGGAGCGATGGTGCCGGTGTCAGGGCCGGCACCGCAGGTGCCGTTGAGAAGCTGAACAACATTGTTCTGCCATGCGGGAGTCGGCGGAGTGGTCTGTGGATTGGGGAGGATGCTGCTGTCGATCGTCTTGCGAGAGAATAGGTGCGAATGCCCACAGGCATAGAAGTCGAACTTGTTGGTGTCCAGAAAGGACCAGAGCTCCGTAAAGGACTGGTTTGCAGCGGATGGTTCCTCAGGGTCGTTGGAGACATAGTAGTAGGGCGTATGAATGAAAAGGAACTTGTGCGTTGCCTTGCTCTGGGCCACCTGCTCCGTTAGCCATGAGAATTCGATAGGATCGATGTTACCCCCTAAGCCGTCGGGAATGACATCGCTGGTCAAATAATAGGGATCCAAGACCGCAAAAAAAGAGTCGCCGCCTGGAGAGGTGAAGGAATAGGCAAGGTGCTCGTACCCGGGCGGCCCGTTGACGGGGTTCTCCGAAAACACATTCTGGAACTCCTGCTGGTTCTCCAGCGCAAATCCGTTCTGGGGATGGATATCGTCATGGCGATACAGCTCATGATTACCGATAGCGGTATATAACTGGATTCCGGCCTTCTCCAGGTCCCCGAACATATCTTTCCACATTTGGAAGGTATAGCCGGTCGGATGATCTTTGGTGTAGATATAGCCCCGATAAGCCATATCGCCGCCGAAGATCACAAATTTCGGCGGGGGATTTAAGTTCTTAATGGCCTGAATGATGGGGACTAACACCTCGGTGTGGATCGGATGGCCGAGCCCTGTGTCTCCGCCTCCGCGGCTGTCCGCCAAGAAGACGAAGCGAAGTGTTTCACCCATTGGCTGCGTTTGTCCTGTTTGCCCCGAGGCGCTGCCGTAACCGATTAGCATCGCGAAAACAACAATCAGGGATGTCACCGCGACCATACTGAAATGGCCCTTCAGGATCCGAAATAATTTCATTGCTTCCTCCTTAGCCGGAACTTCCCATATCAACTTATGGTGAAGGCCAACCCGGTCTCCGTCACCGCTTGAGGTAAATGTAACACCTCTCCCCCTGCCTGTCAACCACCTTTTGGAATCCCGTAAACCGTCCCCAAGTGTCCATGGACCAGCCCGTAACACTCACCCCACTTTCTGAGCTATTTCACTATCTCATTCAGCCTTTCAGCCTGCTAAGAGACATACCATCGCCTTCTTCCCCACCACCCGCCTCAAAAACCGGGACCAGTTACCCAGGCACCGGATGCAACCCCCTTACCCGCTCCAAGATGGCGGCAAACAGCTCTCTGGGTACTGCCGCCTTCGCTGGCACTATTGCTGGGCAGCATAGGGCCGATCAAGAGAAAATATGCTCTCAATTGGGTAGAAGACGGACAGACGAGGACTTCGTCTTTGCTCACCTGGATGGCAGACCTATAAATCCTAACGCGGTTATGCTAGCCTTTATACGACTCATTCGCAGGTCCGGGCTACCGCATATACGGTTGCACGATCTCAGGCACACACATGCAACTTTGATGTTAAAAGCTGGGGTACATCCGAAAGTGGTGTCAGAGAGGCTGGGGCATGCTGGCATCGGGATAACATTAGACATTTATAGCCATGTACTGCCGGGACTACAGGAAGCGGCTGCTGAGCGATTCGACGAGATGCTGGGTTCGAAATCGATGGTAGAAGAGGAAACATCCGTTAGCAAACCGTTAGTAAAACATGAAGGTTTGAATGGTAGCGCATACCGGATTCGAACCGGTGATCTCCTCCTTGAGAGGGAGGTGTCCTAAACCCCTAGACGAATGCGCCCTGTACTACCGATTACCAACCTGGCTGCCGAGTCAGGAAAGATTCCGAACCTTCAACCCGGCTAGCGATAAGAGCAAAAGGGGAGTTTAGCTCCGCATTGGTAATCTTGCCGTCGCGAACATAGACACGCTTGAAAATTGTTTCACAGAGCAAACGCCGCTCATCATTATCCCCTCCGTTAAATAGATTGTCAAGCTCGCTTGAAAGCTGTAGTGCAATCTCAAAATCTCCCTTTACCAGGCTTCGTCGGGAGCTTATCATCTCTACCACGTCCTTAAGGTTCTTCTTCTCTGCTTCAATCCTGGTTCGGTGCTCCTTGAAGTCCTCAATGGATATCTCCTCTTCGATCGCCAATCGTTGCAGATTCTTTTCTACCCGTTCCAACTTGGCTAGACGTTCTTGAGCCTGATCCAACTCACCATCACCATTTGCCTCTTTCTCAAACCATTTGTCCAGTTCTTTCTCTAGTTCGATACGTTTTTCTTTCGGTAGAGTAATGTCCCTGGCAACCTTGCACATCTGGGCATCCAAATCTTTTGTATTATAAAAAATTTGCTTGCCCTCCACCTTAGCTTTACTACGGTAATAGCTTATTTTCTTCTTGGGATGCGTTTCAACCCAGCAAGGGCTGTTAGCGTCCGAGGAGTATAGCAATCCTTGAAGCAAATACTTATGACGCTGAGTACGCTGCTTGTGCTTATCATGTTCTCTCAATACCTGTTGCACTCTGGTGAAAACAGATTCATCAGTTAAAGGTTCATGTGTCCCCTTTGTAGGAACATCCCCTCTGCGTAGCCAGGTCTCTCCCAGATAGAAACGGTTATGAAAGATCACACCCCAAACACTGACAGCGAGGGGATAGCCTTTGCGACTGCGATATCCGAGGCTATAGGCATGATCTGCCCATTCTTTAAGAGTCCATTTCCCTGTTGCCATTTCTTTAAAAGCCGTAGAGATAAATGGACCTAGTTCCGGATCCACTTCAATCCAAGCAGAGTTTTTCTCATGTTTGTTCAGATACCCTGGGGGAGCCAGCTTTGGCCAACCACCATTCTCCACCTTCTGCTTCATTCCCTTTTTAGCTTCGACTGCTAAGTTCTTTGAATACCAGGTACTGATAATCTGCATCATCCTTCTCCCAATATAACCAGCTGGCGTTGAAGCATCACCGGGCTCACTTACGCTCTCAAGAATAATCCCTAAATCTTCAAGTTCCTTTTCGTAGATAACGAAGTCGTAATCATTTCTGGCAAAACGGTCAAATTTATGCACCAGGATAATATCGAACTCCTTACTCCTGGCAGCAGCTATCATTTTCTGGAACTCAGGTCGCTTATCAGTCCTGGCGCTTTCCCCCGCATCAACGAACTCCTTAGTTATCTCCCAGCTTTTACCCTGGGCATGATAGCGACATCTTTCCAACTGAAACGGAATAGATAGATCTCGTTCAGCTTGCTCTTCAGTCGAAACCCGGGCATAGATACAGCACTTCAGATTACTCTTCGTGTCTTTTTGCATCATGATCCTTCCTTTTCATCCTTCACTGAGAGTCTGCCACCTGGTAATCTCTGAATCTGTAGCAAAATCGCTCATTCTCTGTCTAACCAATTCTTCAGGCACACCGAAAAATTGTGCAATCTCCCATAGTGGCATATTCACTACCTTGTCCAGTTCCTTTTCAGGCATAAGAATATGAGCAGAACAGCAATCGGCATCATTTTCCTGCCGGCGTCGGCTGCTTTTCTGCCAGTCACGAAAGGACAACTGGTTACCACAATGCATGAGGTGATGAGCCAGTGCATGAGCGATCAGGTAACGGCGTTCCTTCCGTGACAATCCATCGGCAATTCCTATCCAGCGCCCCTGCTTCACTTCTTTTATTGGCTCCAGGAATGGCCAGATAAGGCATTCACAGCCCTCAGCATTAGCCAGCCACTCCATGTCCAGAGGAAAACTCAATTCAGGATGTCGCTGGTGAACCTGTTTTGCCTTTTCTATCGCAAGACTGCTCATAACACCCTCCAACACTAGCCCAATCATTCAGATTGCTTCTGTTTATCTTCCTGCTCACGCCTTCGTCTTCGCCTTTCCTCATCCAGCGTAAATCGTATAAACGACTTCACTCTGTCCTTGGCTTCGCCCTCCAACAACCTGTCAACCTGGCGAAACATAAGCTCGAGCTCAGGGTCCTTAAGATCCAGGTCACCCACCCTCTCCCAGGGATAAGTGTTTAAAGTCCCCGCCATAGCGGCGTAGAGATCGGCAATCTCGATATCCAGGTACTTAGATAGACCAGTCACGATTTCAGGAGACGGTTGTTTGTTACGCCCGTTCTCAATCGAAGTGATGTTCTCCATGCTGGTACCAACCAGCTTGGCCAGTTCCCTCTGCGTCATATCGCCGGCACGGAGCCTTGCCTCCCTTATGAGCTGTCCCAGCGTTATTGGCATAAAAATTTCTCCTCTAGCTTTGTTTCTACGTTATGGTAATAATATCACCATTACATGAACCTGTCAAGGGGTTACTGTCGCACTTCATCAAATTCATTTTGAGGTAATATAAATACATTTTAAGACAATTGTTATGGTGACATTATTACCTTGACCACATCAATTTTTAATAGTAATATGGTTACTGTTTCAGGAGGTAAAACATGATGAGAGGCAAGCCAAGTGTAGTAGGCAGAAACAGGGTATCAATGCGGGTACTTATATCGAGAGAAGATTACGATGAGCTACGAAAGATAGCTGATACAGAGAGAACTGATATAAGTGCTCTGGTAAGACGTGCTATTGCACGGTATTACTTTCTTCCGAATGATAACAACCTGCCTCCTAAACAGGCATCGGAGTAAAGATATGGCTGAAGAACGACCCAGGGAAGGCACTATATACATATCTGAAGACCATCAAGTCAAAGTAATCATGTTGCCACCGGATGGCGAAGAAGCAGTTAACAGGAGAATAAGAACTATTCTTGATCTGGCCATCGCTATCGGGAGGCGTCAGGGAAAGATACGTTCCAACATCGGCAACAGCAAGGTAGATGCTGAAAAAGCAAAGGAGGAATAACAAAATGGCGATAAAAGGTGTGTCCGAAGTTGTCAGGTTGCCCAGGCTGGGTAAGATTCAGCTGGGTGTTAAGAAGGAAGACGATAAAGGTTCAATTTATCCCACTCCAACCGATTACTTTGTTTGCCCTGACGAGGTGAAAAAGGTATTCGGCGATAAACCCAAAGAACTTAAAATCATGTTTCCAACTGAAGATGAAAACCAGTGGGCGACACAGCATTTAAAGTGCTACTCTGCGACAAGAGGACTCCTTTGCCGGGGTGATGGTGAGATTGCTGTTGCCAGAGTGGACAAAACAAGTGGAACTATTGCCACCAAAGAAGTGATAGATACCGAGTTGAAAGAAATCACCTGCAATCCCGAGGTCTGCGTATACTACCAGAGATCACAATGCCGCCGGGTCATGAGCCTGCAATTTCTTGTTCCTGACTGTCCCGGCTTCGGTGTCTACCAACTCAATACCAGCTCTTTTTACTCAATCGTCAATATAAATTCCAGCATCAAGTTAATCCGTGGTATCTGCCAGAGGATTTCCATGATACCGTTATCTTTGAAACTGATACCGCAGGGAGTATGCCCTGAAGGAAAGCCAAAGATAGTCCATGTCCTGAGCCTTACGACCAACTATACCTTAGCCGAAATACAGAAGTATGCGCAGACACCACCAGGACAAGTACTCATATTGCCACCTCCCGATCCTGAAGCTCCGGACGACCTCTTCCCACAGGAAATCCTGGAACAGGAAACTCATTGCCCTATCCATGCAATTCCCACTGCTGAGGAAGCACTGTTACAGGTCTGGCGCAAGGTGAAAAGACAGCTCAAAAAGCGTGAGGTGCAGAGCGCTCAGGTGTCATTGTGGTTCGACCAGTTCCACAATGAAGAGGTCAACCTCACCGACTTTGAGGCTGGAGTGCCTGCTGCCAAATTTACCATCGAGATGTTGTCTCATTTCTATGAGGCACTCGTAGCCTACGAAGAAAAACTGAAACAGGAACAGCAGGACTAGCCTAGTTGCCTGGCTGCAGCGGAGAGATCATGGCCATGAGCGGACCTGTTTTCGCCGACTCAATCCCTGAGCTGCTGACCGATCATTTGCACCATTTGCAAGACGGAAGCGGCATCAGCCTTGAGGTGATGCAGGAGCGAGGCTATAAAAGCCTGCTGGGCAAGTCCGAGCTTGAGAAGCTGAGTTTCTCCAGGGCGCAGCAGCGAACACCCGGTATCCTGATTCCATTGTGGAGTGTTGATGGCAAGCAAGCAGGCTACCAGTACCGTCCCGACCATCCCCGGCTGAGCCAGAAAGGCAGGCCGATCAAGTACGAAAACCCCTACGGCTCCAGTGTTCATCTCGACTGCCCACCGCGCTGCTATAAGTCCCTTGGCGATCCCAATACCCCTCTGTGGATAACCGAAGGCTGCAAGAAGGCTGACGCCCTGACATCGAGAGGTGCCTGTGCTATTTCTTTAACCGGCGTCTGGGGATTTAAAGGCAAGAATGAACTCGGCGGCGTGGTTTTTCTGGCCGACTGGGACTACATCGCCCTCAAAGGCAGGACTATCTACCTGGCTTTTGACTCCGACGTGGTCACTAAGGAGCCGGTAAAGAAGGCATTGGAGCGTTTGGCCGAACACCTGCAACGTCGTGGAGCGAAGGTCTCCGTCATTTACCTTCCCCAGCAGGGCGAGAAAAAAGTGGGCATTGATGACTATTTGATTGAGCATTCGGTGGAGGATGCCCAGAAGCTGTCGACAGATATCGACAGCCAGAGCCTGAATATCATTGAGCGCAGCGTGCCGGGCTTCGTCCTGCCCAATGGCGTTATCGGCGAGATGGTGATCGATGAAAGGGACGAAAGATTCTTCATCACTGCCGCCGCTGGCTCAGTAAGCAAAGCGCTGCAGTACCAGACCGAAAAAGTAACCTATATCCCCACTGCCGATCCCCTGGTAGGCCAGGTGGTTCACTTCGCCAGCACGGCAAAGCCCTATGACTCACAGTCGGCTTTATTCCACCAGATTAAGACCTTCATCCATCGCTATATCGAGCTACCGGTCGAGTTTGAGGATATCGCCACTCTCTATGTTCTGCTCACCTGGGTGTTCGAGTTTGCCCCTTCAATACCTTATCTCAGGGTTATCGGCGACTGGGGATCAGGCAAGACCAGGTTTCTGCAGGTGGTTGGCTCTATTTGCTTTCGCCCTATCTTTGCCTCGGGCGCTACCACTCCCGCTCCCATCTTCCGCATTCTGGACAAGTTCCAGGGGACACTGGTGCTCGACGAAGCCGATTTCAAGGACTCCTCATCATGGGTGGAGATGGTCAAGATACTCAATAACGGCTACCGCCCCGGCTTTCCTGTCCTTAGAGCCGACAAAGAGGATGGCAAATGGTATCCCAGGGGCTACCAGGTGTTCGGACCCAAGCTTATTGCCACCAGGTCGCCGTTCAAGGATGAAGCGCTGGAGAGCCGCTGTCTTACCACCGAGATGATGCCATTGACCAGGCAGGACATCCCCAGGCTACTACCACCTTCCTTTGCCGCTGAAGTCGACAATTTGCGCTCTCAACTGCTCACCTTCAGGCTGGGCAACCTGCTCAAGCTCAAGGGCAGGACATTCGGCAACGAGCTGATCGAGCCCAACCTGCAGCCACGCCTGCAGGAGATCCTCATCCCGCTCAAGGTCATGGTGAACGGCGACAACTCCATGGTGCAGAGCCTGGCTGTATTCATTTACCGGCTGCAGGAGACACTGTTCTCCCGTCGCAGGGAGAGCCAGGCCGGCAGGGTGCTGGCGGCCATTATCGAGCTGCACCAGGAGGAGAAGGAGCTATCGGCCAAAAACATCGCCGAGAAAGTCACCGAGATGGATGAAGATGCCACTGCACTGACTGCGCAGAAGGTTGGCCGTCTGACCAAGAAGCTGGGTTTTGATAAAGATAAGGACTCTGCCAGCCGTCGAACCGTAATCTGCTGGGATGAAGTGCGCGTCACCCGGCTGGCGGCATCATATGGTTTATCCGATATTTTCCCCGTATCCCAGGAAAAAACCTTCGAATCCTTCGAAACCTACGCTCCGAACGTAGAGCCAGCTTCGAAGGTTTCTGCGAAGGTTTCGGAGGATGAGGTCAAAACCTTCGGCAAATCCTTCGAACGTGAGGTTACGAGTGAGCCGAAGGATATGAAGGTTTCGAAGGTTTCTGCGGAGGATAGGGCAAGATCTGATATCGCTGAGATGCTGGGCATGCCGGTAGACCAGGCAATCGACATCTGGACAAAGGCAGGAAAGCCGGTGATTCACCTGTATCCAGGGGAGAACTGCTACGGGCTGGATACCCTGCTGAGCCATAGTGATATCCTGCCGCGACACCTTGAAGCCATAAAAGACTGGCTATCAGAACATATTACACAGGTATGAGATGGGCACTTCCTTAAATTTGGCAAGGAACATGAGCAATAGTACAGGATTGCCTCTGGGCATACAGGTGCTGAGAGGCTTCAAGCTGGAGAATGGCCTGCCGGTACCACCGTCCAAGTTCGAAAGGCTGGTAGAAAAGCTCGAAGATTGTGCCAGCAGCAATGGCAGGGTTGCCAAGTGCCTGCGCTGCTCTTACCTGGGGGAGTGCACAACAAAGTTTGATGCCATCTGTGGCAAGGTAGCCATGTACTGACACAGATCCACATTGGAGAAGATAGAACATGAAACATGACTTAACACCGAGCCAGAGGTTATGGATAGAAGTATTCGGCGTCTACGGGTTGCCACGGCTGGACGAAAGAAAGGTACTCGACATCGTGACGCAGCTGCCGCAGCGCCAGGCGCAGGCAGTGAGGCTGAGGTTCGGCTTCAAGGGATCACCGATCACCTATGAAGAGCTGCGAAGAGTGCTATTCAGGCTCGATGGCAGGGGATGTATCTCGCGGGAGACGGCCAGGCTGGAGATCAAAAAGGCATTGCGCGACCTGCGGCGACCCAAATGGAAGCAGCAGTGGGAGACAGCTAAAAAATGAAAACGAACGACATCGAAATCCTCAAAGAGATCGCTCGCTTCGAGGCTACGGTAGCGGAGTCGGAATATCCGCTGGGCTGGTGCTGGAGGCAGGTCCGGGTGTGGCCTTCGACGCTGAACAAGCTGGTCATTGAGGGTTTGCTGGAGGTTACCTTCTCCTCTAACTCCTATACCGGCTACCGCCTCACCGAGAAAGGAAGGATCGCTGCCAGCGGAGACCATCTGGCCGAACCAGTGCAAATCCCTGTCGAACTTTCCAAGATACCCGCTGACCTGTTTGCACTGATAGAGGGCTATGATGATATCAAGGATCTGGTCTGCCAGGTGCTCGGGGCGAATAAGCCGGTGCATCTCCTGTTCACCGGGGTGCCGTCTTCGGCCAAGACCATGTTCCTCATGGAGCTGGCACGGATACCCGGCGCCGTCTACATACTGGGCTCGCAGGCTACCAGGGCAGGCATCGCCGAGACGCTCTTTGACCTTAGTCCAGCTATTCTGCTTGTAGATGAGATAGACAGGATCGGCACCAGGGATATTGCTATACTGCTGTCTCTGGCAGAGACCGGCATCGTGGTAGAGACCAAGCACGCCCGACGCCGTGAGATCAGGCTGAACACTAAAATATTTGCTGCCTCCAACACGCTCAACATGCCCAGGGAACTGATTTCCAGGTTCATGGTGCTCACCTTCAAGCCCTATCTCAAGGAGGAGTTTCTCAAGGTCGCCTGTGCCATACTGATTAGCAGAGAGCAAGTTGACCCTGACCTGGCTTTGTACATTGCGCAAAAGGTCTACCAGCTATCACCTTCTCCCGATCCCAGGCAGGTGGTACGGGTAGCCCGACTGGCCAAATCCGCCGACGAAGTCGACAAAGTCCTCGATATCATCACCAGGTACGGCAGCTGACGGGTTGCGGTGGCAAGTAGACGGTGGACACGAACTATACTATCGTGAATAACAGGGGGTAACCCCCTGCTCCCTGTACGGGAACGGCATTCCCAGATGGGAATGCCCAATACAGCGGAAAGCCCGTGTATCGGGAAGGCTATCTGGAATATTCCCAAGGTGCGAACTGGGAAACGGAGACAGGAAATGGACGAGGACAAGGGCAAGTACACGCAGATAAAAGAGCGGCTGCTGGAAGCTGGATCCGAGGATGAGCTGCGCCAGATCCAGAGCGCCCTCATCGATGAGGGCTTTGAGAAAAAGTCGGTGCAGAACGCCACCTCGGAGATGCGCAAGGCTGGGCAGTTCCGCTTCACCAGGACCCTTTCCATCACGTCGCTGGGCAAGGCCAATCCCATCCAGGCATTCATCGACAATGTCCATGCTCCCAAGCAGGGCTCTAACGGCTACATCGAAGGTTTCGAGGACGGCATCAGGCATGAGCGGGAGAACCTGGTCATCAGCCTCATGGCCCTGCAGCAACTCTCGGCGCTGGGCGTGCAGCAGTCCAAGCCGGTGATCGAGATGGCCAAGGAGATGCGGCAGTCCGAGAACCAGGCGGCCCAGACGCTGGCCGAGCAGCTGATGGGAGCCATCGCCCAGGGAGACAGCCAGATACTTGGAGCTATCAGGCAGCAGAGCCAGCCTTCCAATCCGAACGCTGCCGAGCGCATGGTCAGCTTCATCTCTACTCTCCCGCAACTATTACAGGCGGGGCAACAGCTGATGCAGTCACTGGGCATGAGGATGCCGGGGCAAGGGATGATTCCAGCACAGCCACCACTGATGCCTCAAACGCAGGCGCAAGCACCTCAGCCACCGCCTATACAGAAACACTCAATAGATGAACTGGAGGAAGAATAATGTTCAACTTCAGCGATATGCTCAGCAATCCCCGCGCTCAGGAGGCCATGCTCAAGCTGATGTCGCAGCAGATGGCAAACTTCTCCCCGGAGCAAAAACTGGCCATAGCCAGGGTCAAGGCTAAGGTAATCAAGAGGTCGAGAGGCCTGGAGATAGCGCTGGGCGACAGCGATGACCCGACGGTAGAGAAATGGATCAGCGGCTTCATCAACGGCTGGGGCGACCTGCTGCCCAAGATACTGCAGTCGGCGGGATTTACGGTGGATCTCTATGAGTAGCAGCTTTTCCGACTATCTAGAGCAGGTAGGCGGGGTCATGGCCTTCGGACTGATCTTCTGGATGGCTTATGTGGCGCAGCCAGGCAGGTCGCCGCTGCCTGGAGACTGCGGTCATGAAGGTGGTTGCGAGCGCAAATTGACAGTGAATAACCCCGGTGATAACGTGAAAACAGAGCCTGCTGAGCTGCCGCCACGGCTCAGCAAGTGGGCAAAGAAAGCGGCGGAGAGCTATGCCAAAGCCCAGGAGAAGAAATGGCGAAACTGGGAGAAGGCGATGTTCCAGCCCAAGCCCTGAGCTCACAAGTTAATATTTTATAAGGCTGGTGTGCTTGCCGGAGAGTTTCGGGCCACCAGCCTTTCTTTTCGGCAGGCTCGCCAGCAAAAGGGGGTAGCAATCTGGACCGATTGGTTTAGGCTACCTCCTTTCCCTTTCGGCCAGGTTGCACCCCGGAAAACTACTAAGGAGGTGCCAGTATGGCCAAATATGCAAGCTGGGCGGATCTGGAAAGAGAAGCCCCGGCAAAGTACACGCGGAAAGCCAACGGCGACGCCTATCGCGGCGGACTCGCCCGGATAGCTCCGCCCGGGTCCAATGTCAGGGACTCCAGGGTAAGGGGCTATCAGGCCGGTGTCCAGGACAAAGGCCCGGTATGGCTCCGGGAATTCCGCGAAGCCATGTTCGGATAAACCTCCCTCACCTTGATGTTATCGGCACCTGGACAACGGCTTTTGCAACCGTATAAGGAGTGGCGGCTCCGATGAGACCAGCGGCATATTCCCCTGATCCGGACTACCGATCCAAACTGGTAGAGCTGGAAAGGAAATACGGTCGCTGGGCAGTCAGGGTGGCGATAGCCGGTTGTCCTCACGGTGACATCGAGGGGATCGAACGGGAGGCTAAGAGACTTCACGAGGTTAAATTACACAGGAGGTAACTATGATTGGACAACAGATTCAATCGCCCGCGGTGCCAGTAGGCGGCTACATGCCAGCCCAGGCGCCAGCGCCCTATGCCACGTACTACCCGGCGCAGACCGACATGACCGGTATCATCGAGATGATCATGCCCATCATGATGATGATGCTCGTCCTGTCAATGATCATGCCCATGGTCAAAGAGATGGGCAAAGGTTAACAGGAGGTATATAGATGATAGCAACTCAACAGTTTCAGACGCAGATGAGACCACAGCAATACCAGTACAGCTACTACCCCTATCAGACGACCACGCCTGATATGTCTTCGATCATCGGTATGATCATGCCCATCATGATGCTGATGCTGGTATTCTCCATGATCTCGCCCATGATGAAAGGGATGACACAGTCGACGAAATAGGAGGTAACCAATGGTACATGAAAAAGAACTAATCGTGCCTCAACAGGCAACAGCCAGGGGCTATATCCCGCCATTGGGCAAGGAGACCGTCCTCATCGCCGGCTATGATCCCAGCGATGGCAGCCTGCGGGTGCTCAACCTGGGCATACTGGCACAGCTGGCTACCATAGCCGAGAAGCTGCAGAACTACGATATTGTCGACAGCCGTGACGGCGTTTCCATATCCTTGGCAGTGGGCAATACCGGGCAGAAGAAGGTCAGCCTGGAGGTACCCGCCGGCGAGGTGTGGTATCTCAACCGCCTCAACATCGCGGCCAGCGCTGCTCAGACGCTAGGTGTCTACATGGTAAACGTCAGGGTATCGCGCTTCCCCAAGGAAGGCGAACTGGACAAGGATCTGCTGGCAGATGCACTGACACATACGGCGGTACAGGCTGCCGGCGGCAGTGACGTGGACTTCGGACTGGCAGCGGTCGGTGGCATCCTGGGTAAGGAGCTACGGCTGTTAGGCGGCGACAAGCTCACCCTGGTGATCGATATCAGCACGGCTATAGATGCGGCGGCCGACGTGACACTGGCACCGGTGGGATTTGCGGCTCAGAGGCTAGTTTAAAACAAGCTCAGGGGATGACGGCATGCCCGATATACTGATTCCCCCGGGCTATAAGACGGTATTTCTGGGTTCAGTTCCTGGATCCCTCACGGGCGACTTTATCCCTTTGGAGGAGAGCGCCCCTGAGGAATGCCGCATGCTGGTGCGCCTTGACTTCAGCCAGTATCCCAGTATCGAGGCCTGCTTACAGCTCAACCAGGAGCTTTTGTCCCAAGGGGTACCGCCCTGGCCTGAACATCAGGACATCGTCTTTCTGCATCCCACCGAGCCAGCCATCTACCTGGCCTGGTGGAAGGGCATGGTGTGGTGGGCTTTGATACTGATGCTTATCGGCAGCATGGTACTGCCGCCTCTCATCGGCTCGGTCATCTGGGCAATATTGCCCGATGAGGTAAAGCAGATGATCGAGATGCTGCTGGTGCTGGGACTCATGGTGATCATGATGTCCTTTGTATCCAGAATGACCAGGTCAGGATCATCAGCGGAAAAGACAAAGCCGGCAGAGGCTAGGCCTAGAGCAACTGCCGAGGGATCAATCAGCCGGCTGGCCGGTGAGGTCGAGACCGCAAGCCGGGTTCTGGGGGAAAAGAAATGAACGAAATCCAGTATTACCAATTGCAGTTCTGGCAGGCGGTCATCGAGGTGATCGCCGGCATCGCCTTCGTGATCATCATCGCCTCCGAGGCCATCAAAGCGATCAGGGAGGCGGTACAGTGACCATGTCAATGGCGATTCCACAGGAGGATACCCTGATGGCAGCGGCGCTGTCATCGGCAAAGGGCGATCTCTTCTGGGACATGTTCCCCTACGTGTACTACATTCCCGGCAGCGAGATGTTCTGCCGCATCTTCGTGGTCAACCCCGGCGACGAGGACAGGGAATACCTGCTCATGGCCAGGGTATCCTCCAGCGAGGCGGTGATCAGCGAGGATGCGCTCAAGGTGAATGGCAACGCCTGGTTCCCGGTCGATGCCGAGGAGAAGGTAAGCCTGCAGGGTTGTCTTATCCTGGATGAGAGCGATGTTGCCCTCGATATCCTGCTTTATGAGAAGGAATCGGGCGAGGTGGTGGATCAGGTGAACACTCATCTGGTCGAGCCCAAGCCCATCACAGACGCCAATCAGCTATTGGCAGCGGTGGTTCCCATGCTGCTGCTGGGATCGCTGGGCTCGATGGCAGGAGGTGTAATCGACTGATGGCTGAAGGCGAGCTCTACTTTCCCGAGGGCGTCAACATCAAGAAGTGGGGTGGTACCAAGCAGAGCGGTGCCGACCTTGTTCCGCTGCTACAGGGATTGATTACGGCTATCTCGGAGCTGAAGGACGTGATGCAGGGCACAGCCCTCGACATCGAGACGCTGCAGCCTATTGTCAAAGCTAGTCTACACAACGAAGCAGTGGTTGCCGACAGCGACATGCTAAGTTCGCCAGCAGAACCGGAGAGGACGCCCTGCCTGTTCCGGGTCATGGCCTGCTTCACAGCTGCAGGAGCTTTAAGTGCCGTGGTTACCAATGGTGGGGACAGCCAAGTGGTCAAGCTCAACTCGGGCAATGACCTGGCAGCCTCTGCCCTTTACATATTTGATTTGCTGCTTGACGAAGGAGACAGCGTCAACTTTCGCTATAGCATAAATGCCACTCTCAAAGTGCTGAGAGTACAGGAAATCGACATAGGAGTGCAGTAATGGGATATCCGCCACAGGGACAGGCAATAGGCAAAAACAGGCTCTCCGAGCTGGAGATAGATGCCGACAAAAGCTGGCTGGGCCGTGAGATAGTCAATATCAAGGGTCTGGCCAGCGGCATGGATCACGGCGATATCAACTATCGTGGTGCCTCGGTGCTGGAGAGGCTGATGGCCAATGCCGGCAAGGGCTACAGCTTCTTGCGAAGCCGTGGCCCGGGTTTGTCTCCCGAGTGGTGCGATATCGAAGACCTCATCGCCTACATGTGTGGCGCGCTCAATCGTGCCATCTACCTGGATTCCCTGGTGGTCGCTCCCAGCATAGCCAGGCTGGTATCAGCCGGCTCAATTGGCGGCTGGACGGCGGCACCGCTGCTGCCAGTACCCGCATCGCAGTTGACCATGCTGGCTGAGATAGATTCTATCGGTGGCTGGATGGCGATACCCACCTTGAATGTGCCCGCGGCTGCCATGGACAGGGACATGATGCTGGTGTACGAGAACTACAAGACCAGCGAGGATGGCCAGGGCAATATCTATGGCAATAACTGGGAAGCGCAGACCTTCACTCCGCTGGCCAACCATAGCATCGCCAAGCTTTATTTGAAAATCTGCCGCACTGGCAGTCCCGGCACTGTAACGGTAGGCATCAGGGCTACCGATGCCGGCAACAAGCCGACCGGAGCCGATCTCACCAGCGGCACCATCGACAGCAATACACTGCCCACGGGAAGCAGCATTTGGGTGAAGATTGCGCTTACCTCGCTGGCTCTGAGCGCCGGCACCCGGTATGCCATCGTTGTCAGGACTTCCGGCGGCGATATAAATAACTATCTCATCTGGAGGGCGGATGTCACTTCCCCAGGATACACCCGAGGCGCCCGCTGCTATTCCATTGATGGCGGCAGTTCCTGGACCGAGGACACCGCTGTTGACTATATGTTCGAGGAGGGATCATAACATGAAAACGACCGATATTAAGCTCAGCGCCCCCCTGCTGAAAGCCTTTATTGAGATGGAAGTCAGGGACAAGAACGGGAAGATAATCTTAAGAAAAGAGCAGGAGGCGCACAGCTGGGTCAGAAACTTCTATAACTGGCTATTCACCCAGGCGGCCTCAGTGGCCGGCTTAACCGCCAATGGTCTCGGCGTCACCGGCCTCAATGGCACTTTATACAACAACGCCTACTGCTGGCGGTTGGAAGAGGTTGGTGTGGGGCTGGCCTACAATGGCGGTGCTGGAGTCGATAGTCTGGGCATTGTGGTCGGCACCGGAACAACTGCCGAAAGCTTCGAGAGCTATGCTATGACCACCAAAGTAGCCAATGGTGAAGGCTCTGGGCAGCTATCATACTCGCAGTCGAGCAACCAGGTGTCCACGGTGGGCACCACCAAGAGATGCCAGTGGATTCGCTATTTCAACAATAACAGCGGTGCCGCCATCACGGTGAACGAGGTCGGCATCTATGCCAAGCTCTTCTACAACGACTATAGTCACTACTACCTTCAAGATGCCATGGTGTGCCGTGACCTGGTCAGCCCCGGTGTATCAATACCCAACACAGGCCAACTGAAAGTTACCTACACCATCGAGCTGGTGTACCCGGCATAGAAATATTGGAGCTGAACGTATCAGAGATGCGCTACACGGTTATCAGCAAGGGTTTAGAGCTAAGGCATATCGAGCTGGAATGCCTGAGACTTGGCGCCACCAATATCAGGGTTGCCCCGGCTATTAGGCAGGTTTTCTGTGACCTTGAGCCCCAGGCGGCACAGCTTATCTCGCAAATATCTGGACTGGTGATAAAGCCGATAAAAGAGGTCAAGGTCGAGCAGGTTACCGCCACGGCTCCTGCGGTTTCGCTATCTCAGCTTTTCTACGAGCTGCGGGCGGCTGTTGAGCCACCGCTCACCGGGACCGGGCTGACCGTGGCCGTCCTGGACTCTGGTATCAAGAAGACGCATAAGTGCTTCGATGGTATCAAGGTAGTTCACGAAGCCAACTTCAGCGGCGCACAGGATGCTTCCGACCATTTCGACCACGGCACCGGCGTGGCCTCGCTTATCGCTGGAGGCAGACATGCCGAGGGCGAAGAAGCCGGTGTCTCGCCAGGTGCTTATCTAATGAACATCAAGGTTATCGATGATGAAGGCGTGGGCACGGACGAGAGCGTGATACTGGGCATTGAGGAGGTGTGCAACCTGGCACAGGCCGCCAGGCTGAGGGGCTTATTTCCTACTGATGCACTGTATCCCAATTTGATGAACCTCAGCTTCGGCGGTGATGATGATGGCGATGTCGACAACCCCATACGGGCGGCCTGCAGGCAGGCCAGCCTGGAGTATGGCATCGATGTGGTCGCAGCCGCGGGCAACACCGGGCCCAAGATATCGTCGGTGATGCTGCCGGCCGTAGAGCCGGAGGTCATCGCCGTAGGCGCCATCGAGAGCGAGGTCTTTCAAATCTGGGAGCGGTCAGCCAGGGGTCCTACCAGGGCGGGAGATACCAAGCCCGACTTCGTCTCCTGGGGAACCAACCTCAATGTGGCCAGCGCTAAGGGAGATGACGAATATATCGTCAAATCGGGCACCAGCTTCTCCGCTCCCATCGTCTCCGGTCTCACCGGACTTATCTGGGAGACGGGAAGACGCATCTACGGCGATGACTGGTACCTGCGCTGGCGCGAGATCAAGAGCTTTGCTCCGTTCCTCTGTCTCAAGCCCGAGGATGCACCGTTGAAGAAGGACAATGCCTATGGCTATGGCCTGCCCGCCATGGGCTCCATTATAGGTTCGCTGGGAGGTGGAAATAGCACCGGTATGATGACTTCTGAGATGACCACCGGTGTGATGGGGCTGGGTCTCATCGGCATGATGGTCAGCCTGATCGGAGGAACAAGATATGTCAGCTGAGTGGCTGAGCGCCTTAGCGCCCGTTGCCAGTGCCCTGGTTAGCAAGCTGGGGACAGGGCAGAAGCTCAAGGATGGTGAACAAGTATTTGTGCTGCTCTATTCCATAGCTCAGGACAACAGGGAGCTTAAGGACGAGATGAAAAAGCTCAGGGAGGATTTCAGCAGGTTTAACAATGCCATTGACCAGCTGAGCGAGCTGGTCAATGGCTTGAGAGCGGAGACCGCTTTTTTACAGGGAAAACTGAACTCACAGAGGAGGTGAGAAATTATGAACAACAAAACTATCGATGATATCAGAGGATTGATAAGGCCGGTGCTGACCATCATATTCGGCATCGCCTTTATCTTCGCCGTATTCTGTCGCCTTATAGAACCGATATGGCTGGTCTATCTGACCACGGGCATATTTGTCTTCTGGTTCGGCGACAGGGCATTTAAAAACCTGGGATTCATATTGCAGAACCATTACCAGATGCCCACGTCACCAGTAGTTGAGCCAGCGCCGACCCCGACACCTGTCGAGCCTAAACCAGCTGAGCCTGCGCCACCGGCACCGGAGCCGATAGCGCAGCCACAGGAGCGGTTCGATGCCGCTGCCTTTCACAATGCGGTGCTCCAGGAAGTGGTGCCCAAGTATACGGAATCCAATCCGGCCACCATCTTCTACCAGGCTAGGGATAAGGGCATGGCAACCAAGGCTGACAACACCAATCAGGTGCTGGAGTACTGGGATTACCTGGTGGGACTGGCTCACGATGCCTTCAGGCATGTCTGGGGCTGCACCCTGCAGGAAGCCGTAGCCGGCATCAGCGATCCCGGCTGTCCTACCTGTACCACCTGTGCCCAGGGCTGCGGCAGCCATACCGATATCGACAGCAAGGCCAGGCATCTGGGTATGGCCTACTACGCCATTCTCCTGGAGCTCAGAAGGACTCTGGGCAAACAGCAGGATCTGTACCAGCTTGCCGAGAGCGGCATCGACTGGAAAGCCAAGCTCAGCATCCCACATCAGACCCTGTACTACGTAGCCGAGTTGGCACAGGAGATATTGAGGACCAGCAGATGATGGATTGCGCTGAGTACTACAGGATGCTCGGTTTCTGGTTCTTCTGGGTTTGTCTCAGCTATGGGCTGGGCATCCTGGTGGGCTATTTCATCTGGAGAAAGAAATGAGGTAGCAAGGATATGAGCTTCGTTTTATCGATTAAAAATGCACCCTCAGGTTCGCAGTGGTGGCGGGCTGAGTACTATGGTGGATTAATATCTTCCGGCTGGCTGGGCATCAGCCAGCCCTGGAATTGTCCCTATGCTGCTTACGGCGCCGCCGATGTCACCGTCTCGGTCTTTGATGGCAACTCCAACCTGAAATATAAAAGCCTGCCCTTCGGACCGATATATGATGGCCAGGAATACGTGCATGACTGTTCTCAGAGCATACTGGTATGGCCGGCTGAGGCCAGCCAGTTCCGCAACATCGTGGCGACCTCGGTCTACCCGGCACAGGCCAGGGTGGGACAGCGCGCCAACGTCAATTTCGAGCTGGAGCATCTCGGCGCATCGGAGAGAGTTACCCTGTATGCCTCTATCGGCAACCAGGGTCTGTGGTTCGATGAGATACTGTATACGGAGTACCAGTATACCTTCCCCGAGCACAGCGTCTGGACCAAGCAGTACATGTTTGCTGCTATCGATATCACCTCGGCGATATCGCCGGGCATCTATGACGCCTATGCCAAGATCAAGGAGAAAAACCTGGTCTCGCCCACACTCCACGATTGTTTAACTGTTCTCGGCAATCAGGCCGAGTTCTATAACTTCCTGATAGCGAGCTATCAAAAACTGTAAAAGGAGAAAAACTATGGAGATACAGACACTGGAGGTAAGGCCACAGCAGGGATATCCCGTGTACCTGTACCTGCCGCAGCAGACGCTGCTGGAGGTGAGGAACGGTGACACGGTGAGGATCACCGTGAGCTATTCCTACCGCGGGCCAGCCAAGACGCTCACCCTCTACGGGGCCATCGGCCACAAGCTGATATGGTTTGATGAGAAGGTCAACGGCTCACGGCAGATATCGCTGCCCGACTCTCAAAGCTGGATCAGCAGGACGGACTATGTTGATGTGTTGATCAACACTGCCCAGATTTCACCCGGCACCGGCTACGACATGTATGCCAAGTTCATGGAGGGCAGCAGCGACCTGGTGATCTCGCCCGAGCTCTATGACGTCATCAACGTGCTGGCCATGAACCCCGAGTTCCAGAACTTCCAGATAAGCAACTGGGCGAAGGTGTAAACGTGTTACATGTCATCGCGCTGGAAGACCTGCAGGTAGTGCAGCTGGCCATTGGCGATACGCTGCGGCTGATCACCACCTTCGGCTATAAAGGTCCGCAGCAGCGGCTCACCCTGTATGCTGCCATCGGCAGCCTGTGGTTCTTCGGCTTCGACGAGATACTGGTGGGACAAACACCCATCGACCTTCCCGAGTCGCTCGACGAGTTCACGCCCTGCGAATACAGCGTGGATATCAGGGTCACCGCAGATATTTCGTCCGGCATCGGCTATGACCTCATGGCCAAGATCAAAGAGTGCCAGTCCGAGACCGAGGTCAGGGTGGAAAACGTCATCGATATCACCGGGAATCCGCCGAGCCCCTGGACGCAGATGCTGGGCAGCATGCTGCCGCTGATGATGATGCTGGCCATGGTGTCGCTGGTGAGCAAGGCCGGAGGCTCGGAAGAGGGAGCGGAAACGGTCTGATGCTGAAGACATACCTGGAGCAGGGCGAGATACAGCTGATCGAGAAGCAGGCTACCTGCGTCAGGGATAAATTGCTGATCAGACTGCTGGCACGCATGGGCTGCCGCGTCTCCGAAGCGCTGGCTCTGAAGGTTGCTGACATAGACTTCAACAGCAGCACGGTGAGCATCCAGCATCTTAAGGAACGAGTCAATATATCCTGCCCGGACTGCCAGGCACGGCTGGGAAGATCGCACCGCTTTTGCCCTGTCTGCGGCAGGAAGGTGGATAAGCCGCTTTCCAGGCTGCAGCAAATGCATCGGAGGCGAGTCCTGCCGCTGGATGCAGAGACGATGAGTATGCTCAGAGATTTTATCCGCAGGGATGGCACCAAAGGACTTATTTTCGATATCAGTCGGCATCGTGCCTGGGAGATCATCCGCAGCTGTGCCAGGAAGGCCAGGCTTTCCGATTTGGTCAATCCTGAAACCGGTAAGAGCAAAGGAATCAGCCCGCACCGGCTGCGTGACGCCTTTGCCGTGCACGCTGTCCAGGTGGATGACTCGGGCGATGGTTTACGGTTGCTGCAGGAGCACCTGGGGCACCAGAGCATCACCACTACCATGCATTACCGCAAGGTCAGCGGCCAGGAGCAGAAAGAATGGTATCAAAAGCTGTGGGATGGAGATAAGACATGCCAGGGCAAATCTTGATAAGCATCAGGGACAGGATATGGCAGATGGCGCTGGCTACCGATCCTCAGGAACTGACCTCGGGACTGGGCAATGTGCCGGCGATTCCCGCGGGAACAGGCATGTTTTTCGATACCTGCTATGCGCATAACATCACGGTTACCACCGAGCCTATGCTGTTTGCTCTCGATGTCGCTTTCCTCAACGGGGATTTAACTATCACCGAGATTTACAAGAATGTACAGCCTGGTTATTTGATAACTTCAGCGTTGCCAGCCCGATATTTTATTGAAGTCAATACCGGCGAACTTGAAGGCATTGAGACTGGAGACAGGGCATATATCGAGCTATTTTCATTTGAACAAAGCCCCAGCCAGGTTGCCGAAATCGCCGGGCTGGGCACCGCCCTAATAGCAATAGCCTTAGTTACTGGAATAGCCGGCATGTTTATCAAAGACATACTGGGAGACCTGCAGCTGGCGCTGGCGGCAGCAAACGGCTCCGGTCGATGTGAGTTGGTATATCCCCGTGATTATGAGCTGCTCAGCTGGTTTGACCGGCCGCTGCCTGACTACAGCTTTGCCATCGAGCCCGAGGTTAAAGAGCGCCGCATCGACGAGGTGCTCAGGAAACTCAGGGATGGTGTTGAGGATATCCAGGGCAGCCAGAATTTCAGGGAGTTCCTGCTCACCATGTCCAAGTTCCATGACTACAGCATCGGCAACCTTATCCTCATCGCAATACAGAGGAAGGACGCCACCCAAGTAGCTGGCTTCACTACATGGAAGGATCTGGGACGCTGGGTTAAGAAGGGAGAGCATGGCATCGCCATACTGGCGCCATGCTTCCCACCAAAAGAGAAAAGGGCTGCTCCTACCGACATCGAAAAGTCCAGTGAGGAAGTAGACGAGGAGCAAAAAATTGAGGCAATACGGCCGATAGCCTTTAAGGTGGTTTATGTCTTCGATGTCAGCCAGACCGAGGGTAAAGAGTTGCCTAAAGTCGAAGTGCCCTCGTTAACTGGTGAGGCTAATGATGGACTCTTCGCCAGCGTGATGGACCTAGCTAAATCTCAGGGGCTGGATGTCGGTTTTGAGCTTCGTCCGCAGCAGGATCCCGCCATCAAAGGCATGTATTTTGGCAAAAGCATCTGGGTTAAGCCCGACGAGTCCCGTGCCCAGCAGCTCAAAACTCTGCTTCACGAGGTAGCGCATTACTATACTGAAGGCGTATTCCATATTTCGAGAAGAGACGCCGAGACCATCGCCGAGAGCGTGGCCTTCACCGTGGGAGCGCATTTCGGCTTCGATACCGGCACACGCTCATTCCCCTATGTAGCCTTATGGTCGCAGGACAAAAAGGTGCTGGAGCAAAACCTAGCCTCAATCCGCAAGATAGCTACTCTCATGATTGAAGCGTTAGAAGGCACGCGGGTGGAGCAGCCGAGCCTGGTGAAATAGCATGGTAATACAGCTCAGACCAGAGAGGGGTGGCTATATACGGCCATTTGGCTGTGGCTGGTTTATCCGGGAGTTTTTGCTCGGCCACGGTCCGGAAGGCGCTGCGGGGATCGACCCTGAAACCGGCGCCTGTCAGGAGGATATCTTCTACCACTACAAAAAAGCCATACACCGGGCCTATGCCGAGGATGCTGTCGCCTGGGAGAACGAGGAACGGATCAAGAAGGGCAAGCCTATCTATAATGAAGAGGAATATACTGATCGCTTTGACTACTTCTTGAGCCGGATACCTTACAAGCTGGTAAAGTGCCGCTACCACAGCTTCCAGAGGTACTTTCACTGGCTGAAGCAGCTGGGCTGGGTGGAGTTCACCGGGAAGGAAGAAAAGGCCTCAATGCAGGACTACTATCAAGAGGCTCCGCCACGCAGATTTTACCGGCTAACCAGGGAAGGGAAATCTGCGCCGAACCAGGAATGGTCTAATCCTCAGTTGACCCTCTATCCGGAGCGGGGTCTGGATTACTTCAGAGATAAGAGACGGCAGCGGAAATACTCGCGAAAAGCCCCGACCAGAAGCCGCCGTAAAGCTTCTAGTGGCAGCTGATATTTATTATCTTATGCCTTTACTCGCTGGCGCAATCGCTCTAGGATCCACATGCGGGCCAGTGTGGTCGGTCCCACACCAAGCTCCCTGGCCTCTCTCCTGATCTCCTCCCACTTGTCCGCGGAGAGACGGACAGGGATGACCTTGTCCAGCGGTTTTTTAACCTCCACCTGGACAACCTCATCGCTTTCGTCCCAGGCATTGCCCTGCTCGATTTCCTTTATCGCTTTATCTATATCGGCCATATTACTTGCCTCCAGTTGATTTCTTATAAAGCTGTCTCTCGCTATCGGTCATCTCCCTGGCAGTAACCACCTTCCAGTTGCCGCCTCCCAGGTTGACCAGCACCACCAGGATAAATCTCCCGGCCGCTGTCTGGCTGAAGACCTTGTATAGTCCTTCTTTACCTTTTCTGACATGCCGCTTTTCCGATAGACAGGCTTCCTCGACCTCATTAAAAGTAACGCTGTGCTTGCTCTCGATCTTATCCAGTATGTGGTCGTCAATCTCTAAAGACTCGATGTAAAGCACAGATTTTTTCCTCTTTTCACCTCAAATTGTATACGGTCTGTATACACTTGTCAAGGCAAAGCCGTCAATTCCTACCCCTGGAGAGAGAATATTCTAGCTAGGTTATCGGATATCACAAAAGCTCATTTTGTTACATACTGAAGCTAAAACGAAGCAAGAGCAAAGCTATGGCAAAGGCAACAAGCTGGACACAAGTATCACTCGAAGCAAGGGTCTTGAGATACAAACCCGATAGCTATGAGCTGTTCGCTAACTGGCTTGAACGCCTCGGCTATCCCATGCCACTGGAACAGGTCAAAGCCGAAGTCAACCGAATACGCCAAGACGGCAAGGATAAGCCAGAGAGCGGGGCAAGCTATTTTATCTGGCTGTGGCTGAACCGAGCTAAAGCACCTTAACAACTGAACAAGGCTTGAACCAGAGCGCTTGCCTTCACCGAGAGGCAGGGCATTATAAATCCCTAGCCAGCCGAACTAGCTAGGGAAATCTAGCCTTGCCTCGAAAGGGAGACAAGATGGAGCTAGACTGGCACAAGTATATCGAGATAGCGGGTAAGTTTCAACACAAGGCAAAGCATGAGGACAGAGAGGATTTGAGACAGGACATCATCTTGAGGCTTGCCGAGGTAGCCAGCAACAATGGACATGAGACTTTCAATGAGGGCGCTATGGTGAGAGTAGCCAGCTATACTGTCATGTCATACTGGCGAGACCTGATGCGGAAGCCGACCATGCTACGGCTTAACGGCGAGGTCAATAACGGAAACGGAGACGGCGAGACATCAGAGCTATGGCAGACCCTAGCCGATGATAAGGCGTTAGACCTTGAAGCATGGCAAGATGCGAAGCGATGGCTGTTAGGCTGTCCTAGGGCATTAGTCAAGATAGCTCATAAGAGAGCACAAGGGGAAACGCTATCAAAGTATGAAAGGCTTTACCTCTGTAGATTCAGACATAGAGAGCTTAAAAAATATCAGGTAAGCCTAACCCGATGATAACGTTTCAGTCCTCTTTTGGAACTATATAGGTAGAGGCAAACGCTACTGCCAGCGGATTTGCGGGGTAGCCAATAGCCTTAAATACAAAAGACGCAATACCGTCAAGCGTCTGTAAATAAGGGGGTGATTTACGACGGAACAACTGAATATCGAAGGCAAGCGTTCTGGCGATGGCTTTGTTTGCCACAAAGGAAACCTTGTCAATGCGCTCTCCAGAGCACAGGCTTCAGTAATCGAGGTTATTGATAGCATGATACTGGGGCGCAAGGGTTTCCTCAACTACCTTAAAGCGTTAGGCGGTAGCAACGTAGTCAAGATTACGCCGTCTAACGGTAGTGCTAGCGAGTCGCAGGCTACCGAAAAAGGCTTGAGGGTGGTTTGTGGAACGAACACAAGCTACTTGCCAAATGAGGCTTGGCTTACTGACAAGAACCGCAACGGCGGCAACTGTCAGGTCAGGGTAAGCCGCAACAATGCCATAACGCCGAACCTCGGCAGTGTCGAGCTTGCCGAAGCTCTAGCCAGAGTAATCCCGTTCACCGAAAAGGGCAAAGAGGCAAGACCTATCCTTCAATGCGTTCATTTTGTCCAGAAGGATGGCAAGCTAACCCTTATCGGCTGTGATGGCTTTCGACTGGCGATGATAAGCCTAGACTTCGAGGATGGAGAGGCAAGCGCCTTGATAGAATCCTCGGAGCTTTCAGGTTTAATCTCAGCCTTAAAGAGAGCCAGACGGATACGGCTAAGCATCGAGCAGAAATCAGACAGCGAAGGGGGTTTAATCTCCAAGTGGCTGGTCATAGACACCGAGGCAATCTCTTACAAATGGCGAAGTGTTGAAGGTGACTTTCCCGACTATGAGAAGGTGATACCGCAAGAGTTCACCGCTCAAGCTCACTTTGATACCAGAGAGACGCTCAAGGCTTGCCATAGCCTTTCAGCCTTATGGCTGGACAAGGAAAACCCGATACGGATAACCATTGATGATAGCAGGGTAATCCTTGAAACCAAAGAGGACAGGGGCAAGGCAATCATCGAGGCTGAGACCTCTGGACAGGCTGCCATAGCGGTCAACGCTAACTTCCTGTCCCAATCCTTGAAAGCTCTTGGTGGTATGACTGAGCTTAAGGTTAAGGATGCCAAGTCTCCGATGCTGTTCTCAACAGACGGCTATCAAATCCTTTTGATGCCCATGTTTATGCCAGAGAGTAAAGCGGTGGCGGAAGCCGAAGCGGTAGCTCAAGAGGCAGAGGCAAGGGCAGAAGCGGAAGCTCAAACCGAAGGCGAGGCAGAGACCAAGACCGAAACCAAGCCCAAGCGGAAGGGCAGGAAAAAGGATAAGCATCCTGAACCTCAGCCACAGACTGAACCTGAAGAGGCAGTCGAGCCAGAGACGCAAGAGACCAGAGAGCCTGTAGCTATAGGCTAAACAAAGCAACTCAGAACGCAAAGCCAAACGAAGACCAACGCAGAGAGCGGGGGAGCGACCCCCGCTTTTTGCTTTTTAGAGGACATGAAAGGGGGTGAAATGCTGCCTAGATACAAATGCGTCAATACTCGGCGATGCTACTGGATGTGTCGGGAATGCCTCAAAGGGCATCAGCAGAAATGCTCTATGAAATGTCCCGACTATCTGTCAGTAGCTAAGGTCAAGAGGCTAGCCAGAGAAAAGAATAGATAGAACCTGCAAAGGGAATGTGAGGGTGGGATACCAGGCGTAACCCACCCTCTACTTTTGCCCAAATCAAGAACGAAGGAGGTAATGAAAGATGTTCGAGTACCTATGTCAGAAGGTAAAGCCGTCCGAGGCATCGGCTCAGGTCATGGTCGACAAAGAGCTGCCTGAGCTTATCGCTCGGCTACAGGGCGATAGTCTGGATGGAGACCTGTCAATGCTCTGTCTGGAGATTGACCGATGCTCTCGGTGGCTGGGCAAGGCTGTCAGGGCTGGTGGTATGGCTTTTGCCAATAGCTATAGAGACAGCTATCCCGATGTGCCCGAAGAGCTATGGTTTCTGTTCGAAGTGTGGAGCGCTGCCAGTGCCTTAGCAGTGCTTCGCCTTGTCGAGCGAGAGCTTCAAGCCGAATGCCTGGCTAACAAGCTACGAATAACAGATGAATAATCGCTGAAGCCCAGATTAATAGGGTAACTATGCCCAAAAATTAAAAGAAAGGGGGTGATAAAAATGTGCCAGGAAGCAGAGATAGTCTTCCAACTCACCAGGGAAGATGTCATCGAGTGCGCTAGGGAGATGGGAATACCAGATGAAGCGATAACCGATAATGTCCTTGCCCAGGTGAAAAAAGGCGTGGACTGGGGATTGGAATGCTGGTCTATGGTGATGAAGGAAGCCATCAACATGGCACTCAAGAGCTAAAGCCAGCCGTCCCATGATCGCTGGGATAACTATGCCCAAAATTTAAGATTTAGGAGGGAACAATGAATCAACCTGGTCTCTTTGAGACCGAAGTAATCAACAAATGCCAGGTCGAACCAAAAACAACGGTAAAAATAGGAAGACGAGCTGCAAAGGTAGACCTGAAAAAGAAGCGAAAAGAAGCTACCGAGAAACTGAAAGAAGTGCTTGCCAGGCTGGAAGGTAAGGACATCAAGGTAAGCCAGTACTGTGATTACTGGTGGTATAGCGGTTTAAGGCTAAATCGGCTGAAAGTGGACTGGAGCTTATCGAGCAAGGAATTTCCGGGTATTGTGGTTCTGAATGGCGCACATGGTGCCAGCATACGGATTTTCCTGGAGAGGTTCTACCAGCTACGGGAGCAATACCACGATAAAAATAAGCCGTATTATCTCCTGGACTTCTGGAATGGCTTCGGGGAAAATCCCATTGATAAATATAAGCCTGGAGGCTATCAATGTCTTCATATCGATAGCTAATGAAATAAATCAATGTTGTAATTGCTCTTATTCTGCTAAAATAATCTAAATACAAAAGGGGTATAGATTTTAAAGCTATACCCCTTTTTTGTTCCCGGTATTTAATAAAACAGATTTAACATTACCAAAATATTTATTATTTTTCCCTATTGACATATAAATTTGTTCCAATTATGATTAATCATGATTTAATTGGCTAAAATGGTATCTGCTGCACAATAATAAAAAACCAATTTCCGTGAATCAACATGAGATTATTAGGGTAAGGCTCAATATAAGAGGCTTGAAATATGGATATTATGAATGAGCGTTGGCTTTCAGTGTCAGAAATCGCATCATATTTAGGTATAAAACAGGACACAATTTACAAGTGGATTGCTTTGAAAAAAATCCCTGCACACAAGGTGGGGCGACTTTGGAAATTCAATAAGCAAGAAGTTGACGAGTGGGTTAAGTCAGGTGGTGCCCAAAACAAATTGAGTTCCAAGAAAACAAAATAATAAAGAGTTGACGATGCCTGATTTGGAAAATAAAGGTCATAGACAAAGACTAAGAGAGCGTTTCATTAACGGTGATACGAGTTCTCATTCAGAAGCTGCTTTGCTTGAACTTCTTTTAACCTATGCTATACCTCAGAAGGACGTTCAGCCACTAGCTAAACGGTTATTGGCAGAATACGGTAGTCTTTCCTCTTTGTTAACAGCTTCTATGGAACGTCTTTGCCGATCACAGGAAATAAAGGAAACTAGCGCGGTCCTCTTGAAACTAGTCGACCATATTCGCAAGGAATTTAATTCGGCTGAACAGATAATACAAAAAGGGGCTGAGCCTCCACTTCAAACTACGTTGTTCGATTCTGTTTCTCCTGCTGAGATTGTCCCTGAGAAAACTGTGGTTAAAGATATCTCAGTCGAAATATCAGGCAAGGAAAAGAGTTCAACCAGGCGTGGCACTGAGCTTTTTGGTAAGGCAGTGCTTAAAGAAACGATACAAATATTACCTAAGCTTCCATTCACTAACTCCATGAAGGAAATAACGGATTTCTTAAATAATAATCTTCCCTTTAATTCCGAGCAGACCAGAACTCGGCGGGGGAGATATGTCAAATTTAATATGTTTGCGGATAATGCCTCGATTCTCCCCCTAATCAAGTTAGCCCATACTTTCCCGGAAAGCCGAGAATTGAAAGACGTTTGTTTCTACAAATTCTGCAAGGCTCAGCCGTTAATGCTGGACTTCATTGAAATCATAATGCTACCGAGGATCGGGGCTGGTTCTATTAACCGGGATGCCATATCCGAATATCTCCGTTCGCGTTATCCGGAATCAAAAGCAATAAACGATGCTACTTCTGCAGTATGCGAGGCGTTGTTCGGCGCGGAAATTGCGAGTAAGAAAGGTAACCAAATAGCTTTTTCCTTAAGGGCAGTTCCCGTCGCATCCTTTGTTTTTGTCCTGCACAGCGAGTTCCCTGAACCCGGGATGTATGATATCGAGAAGCTTAACACTAACCGTTTGATCAAAGCCATGCTTTGGAACCCGGAGCAACTTCTTAGCAGTCTTTACGAAGTACGAAATCAGGGGCTCATCAGTAAAATTTCGGAGATAGATAATATTCGACAATTCACAACAAAATATACTCTGGCTGAAGTGATTGAGAAACTCGCTTCAAAAGGTGAAAAGGTATGAAGTCTACCGAGATAATCGATGTACTCCGTCAAAAACTTACCGTACCCGGTGGGCGCCATTTATACGGGGTAATGGGGACCTATACCCAGCTCGATAATTTTGCCAAGAAGTTGCATCAAGCCAAAACAACTGATGGTCAGCCATTTCCCAAGCCTACGAACGTCAATAGAGGCATACTGGATGCTATACCTGATGATGAGTTTAAAAAACTGGCAGAGAATGAAGCAAAAATGCCTGAACCTACAGCTGCCCATGTCAGCAAGGCATTTGAGAGGTTCCTCCGGGCTAATTTAACCGGTAAAGGTATGTTGGTACTATCCAATCTGGAGATGTTGTTTGCATATCACATTGAACTAAACCTGCTCCGGACCATGGCAGCCGATGAAGACCGTGTGTTACTTTTATTGCCGGGAAGAAGGTCCCGCGGCAGGATAATCATGTTTCATGAAGTAGATGCCAGTGATTACACATTACCGACAAATCTGATTGCTGAAAATCACCTATGGGAATTAAAAGATTAGTTGTTATAGATAATTGTCCAATTAAAAAAGAGGAAAACGAGTATGCAAAACCATCTGAATCAATATCCTAAAGATATGTTCGGTGTTACCTCAATAACAAGTAAAGCCTTTAATTCATATGACTTAACGTCAGAAGCGCTTAATAAAGAATTATCGATAATATTAAAAGAAGATCGTAACAGACAAGTAGTTCCAGCTTTTTCCGAGAACCTCGAAGGTAATCGACATTCGGCTGAATACAATTTTATTGGTTTCCCAAGCAAGAAGCCATATGAACCAATTGAAAAATATGTTAAACATTTCACTCTCGCAGATGATGTAATACTTGACCCCTTCTGTGGATCAGGAGGCGTGGCATTAGTAGCTAGCCAGTTAGGTCGCCATGCAATATGTATTGATGCTTCTCCGTTGGCTTGCCAAATTACCAAATCTTACTCTACTAAAGTTGATCCAGGGGCTATTCGACAGGCATTTCAGATCCTTGAAAAAGCATTGAATGCAAATAGAAAAGCACTATATGGCACTACTTGCCACCTAAGTAATAAGCAAGTTGAAATAGATACTATGATATGGAGTGAAACTACACGGTGCATTAAGTGTTTTGAAGTAATTGCAATTGCCGATCTGAAAGATCAAGCATGCCCGAAATGTGGAAACATAATTAAAAACCGATACGAACGCTTAGGACCAATACCTTGGGGAGCTATTTACAATTTACCTGGTCAAGGAGATATTTTACGTACTACAAGTGACACTAAGATCGAAGCCAAAACTGCCTTTGATAAATATGATTTTCCACCCGCAAAGTTAAATGGGTGGAATCCTGCAGACAAAGGATTCACTGATCGCCCTCTAATGAACCATCAAGGCTCGGGGCCTTGGGGAGTACTCTGGAGACCTTATCATGGAGATGTTCGAACCGTTGGAGGGTTTTTCACAAAACGCAATCTATGGGCTCTCTGTGACATTAGGAATGCTATTGATTCTATTAATTCCGGTGATGAAATTAAGCAACTGTTACGTTTAGCACTTGCAAGCGTAATTCATCTGGCCAGCCGGCAACAACGTTACTATCCAGGAAGTACTTTTCCCAACATGACGATGCCCGGAGTACTATTCTTCCCAGCTGTTCATGAAGAGGTTAACGTTTATAAAAGGTTTTTTTCTAAGCAGCGTAGTCTAATACGCGGACAAATAGCAGTAAATGATCGATTGGGAGAGGGAAAAGTATTTGTGATACAAGGATCAGCTAATAAGCTTGAGTATATTCCAACTGAAAGTATAGATTATGTTTTTACGGATCCGCCATATTCAGGTCGAATCCAATATGGTGAATTACTATTTTTACAAGAAGCTATCCTTGATCTTGATACTTCTTGGCTTTCAGAAGAGCTGATTGTCAACGAGGTACGTGGTATTGACCTTGATTTGTGGGCATTAAAACTTGAGCAGTGCATGATGGAGATATACAGAGTACTAAAACCTGGGAGGTGGGCTAGTATCTGTTTCCATGATTCAAATCCCGCAAGTTGGGTCAAATTGCAAAACGCAATGCTTAATGTTGGTTTCATACCTGGACCAGCCGATCAAGCGAATTCAATGCAAACTGGCTGGCAAACACTAAAAATGCATACAAGCGAAGACATAACAAAACGTGATCTTGTTGTTAATTTCTATAAACCAAAGTCTGGTGAAATGAATTCTACGATAGCGATCAGTGGCGAAGAAGATAAAATAACTTTTACCGAAAAAGTGCGGCAGATAATTTGTGACTTTCTTGAAGCTCATCCAGGGACGACTAGTGATCGTATATATGATGAGGTAGTTAGCCGAATGGTTCATAGAGGACAACTTGAAGAACACGATTTCAATGCCATTCTAAAGCAAGTAGCAACAGAAGTTAAAACCCCGGTGAAGAAGTCTCTATTCGAGAAAAAAGACACTGACCTTTTCGGTGGCCATGAAATTAAGAGGTGGTATCTAAAAGAAACAGAATTGGCAATAACTGATGCTGCCGAAACGGCACGAGAAGACACAGCTGCAGAGAACCTTGGGGCATTCATGAAGGGGTATCTTTCTAAGCACGTAGGTGAAGAAGGCGTTCACTACAGCGACATTTTTGAGCACTTTATCTACGCTATTAAGGACAAGCCCCGAAGGCATCTTACTGAATTCCTGCCGGATTATTTCTACAAAACTGACCAGGGTACCTGGAGACTTCCTGATTCCGAGGAGGAAGAACTAGCGAAACGTGAGGCCCGTGTAAAGGGTTTAGGACGCCGGGTCAAGCGGTATATTGCCCAACTTGAACAGGGTGTAATTATTCCAGAACAGGAGCGCCCGAGCGATGCTACACTTGCCGAATGGATACGCCATTGTAAGCGTGCCGGCCTCTATGAACAGGGGAAATACCTGTATGAAAAGGGCGGGATCAACCTTGATAACCTGACTGATGAGGTTATGGCCAGCGTTGAAGAAGATTATCAGGTTTGTGCCAGGATGCTTGCTAGAGCATCAGGTTAGATTGTAAGAAAACGCTAAAGGAACTGTAGTAAGTGACCTCAAAATACGAACCACTAAAAGAATATTTAAAAGCCCGAGATAAAAGCGAGCAAACTCTCAGGCTAAGCTTCGACGATATCGAACGGATTACGGGGTACAACCTTCCCTATACCGCTCGGGTTGACAGGCCATGGTGGGCTAATACCAGAGTCAGTTACCATGCGATACGGTGGCTTGATGCAGGATGGAAAGTAGACAAGGTCGATTTGTTAGGGGCTAACGTTAGATTTACCAGAATCGATGGGAATAAGGTACCCAAAACGACTCAGGTGCGTTATGGAAACCTCTATCGTTTCTTTCAGAATGTCCCTTCTCAACAGGAACAGCTTGCCCTTACTTTCGATGATTTAGCCAAGATAGTCGGAGGTAAATTGCCGGATACTGCATTCAACGATAGAACTTGGTGGGCTAACACACGTTCAAGCCCACAAGGTAATTCGTGGACTAAAGCAGGATGGAAAATTGAAGATATTTTTCTCAACGCTAGGATAGTTACGTTTCGCAAAAAGGGGGACAATCCTGTTAAGAATATCCCCCAATTTATCAAGAGACTTCTTGATAACCCGGAGCATGTTATCTGTCCCGCCCCACGTTCCGTCGCAAGATGGATTAGATTTTGTAAACGAACAGGGTGGTACTTCCAGGCTGTGGTTCTCTACGAGAAAAGCGGTTTTAATACGAGTTCACTCACTGAAAATGAATGTGCTGATGTTGATGAAGATTACGCTGTCTGCAAGCGTGAACTTAATCGTTATAAAGAAGCAATAAATTGATGCAGAAGAGGGGCTGCTATGTCTAATATCGAAGATCTTTTTACAGCAAGAAAAAATCTCGCCGAAATTTGTACGATACCGGACAAAATAATATCGGTCTATTCGCTTGAAAAGCACGTTTGGTCTGACTCAAATTCCGAAGCGAGCAGAAAAGTACGTAAGCCAGAACTCCAAACTATCGAGGAATTCCAATTAGATCCAGTCAGGCCATTTCTTACAGATATTTTGCGTAATGTCGCAGCTCCCTGGAAGAAAGAACGTAGAGATAATCCTGTTGGACAAGGGTACTGGATTCAGGCTGAGTTCGGTTCTGGTAAATCACACCTTCTTTGCTGCCTGGCAGCCCTGGCTTTAGGTAGAAAAGAAGCGTGGGAGATAGTCAAGAGAAAAGAGGAGGCTTCCGGCCGTGGTAAGCGAGAATCTCTTTATCGGTTTTGGGAAGAAGGTATCGAGGCTAAAAGTAAAGAAGGTACCAAAGGCATCTTTGTCATTGTCAAGACTCTTGTGGGTTCTGGTGGCGGAACAGTTGGTCTGAACGACAAGGGGCGCCGTCTTTCCGAATATATACTAGACGCAGCCAAAGAACAGATGCAAATCGAGCTTGGCAAAAATATATCCCTGTATCCTGTCGAGTTGTTGGCTGACCGGTTTATCACTGAGGATATGGAACGGTATCGCAAAGACCTGGCCAAGTTCCTCCGAGATCCTAAATATTTTGATGAAGATGAATTTATTGACGTTGACGAATTCATTCGCACGATCCAGCAAAACAAAACCCCTGAATATAAACGAAGCTGTGGAAATAAACTCTGGCGATTTTACACGGAATACCTGAAGGTACAACCCCAGATAGCCGCTGAGACCGAAGACATTCTTAAGCATATGACAGAAACAATCCTGGAAGAAGGCTACAGTGGCATATTGCTGGTTCTGGATGAAGTATCTCTATTCATGAAAAACAGGGATGAAGATCAGCGTACGGATGACGAGAAGACACTGGTGGTGTTATCAAACCGGCTGGCGAAGGTCCATAATTTGCCGGTTTGGACCGTATGTTCAGCACAGCAAGCGATAGAAAGTAAAATGGGAGTCAAGAATATTATCGCCGATGACCGGCTGAAGCTGGTCAAATTGCTCGAAGAAGACAAGGATTATTATGATATCGTGCTTGCACGGGTACGAAAGATAAAAGAGCCTGCGGCTATCAGTAATTACTATCTGCATTACAAGAAGGGATTTACCTGGCCGAACAGTATTGGAGAATCAGACTTCCGTCACTTCTTTCCTTTTCATAAGCCAGCTATAGAGGTATTGCGTGCGATAACCTATGAATTGACCACAACTCGCTCAGCAATTCACTTTATGCACCAGACTCTTAAGCACCAGATTAAACAGGAAGGCCGTGAACTAATTCGATTGTGGGAATTGTTCGATGAGGCTGTGAGATATGAGGAAGATCCAAGTGGAGTTCATGCAGGGTTAGTAGCCATTAAAACAAAACGGGAAACTGACTACAGAGCATACGAAGCCTGCAAACGACAGATAGATGGTCTAACGAAGGGCTATCTAAAAGTGCATCATGATAAGGGCGTTAAAGTAATTCAAACGCTTTTTCTCTATCATATAGCGCGTACCAGGCAACAGGGAATTACACCGGAAGAAATCGCTAATTCAGTATTAATCGAGAGAGATGCCGATGCCAATCCGGACGAAAACAACCAACATTATGAAACCATTGCTGATAACCTGAGAAAAGAATTAAGACAAATTGTTCAGACCTTCGATGAAGACAAGCGACCGAGATACCGGTTTGATCCGGTGTTCACCGGTGTTGACCCGAGAGATGAATTCGGTAAAGCCCGAGATGAGGCAGAATCCAATGAAGCGATGCAGAAGGATGCCTGGGAACATCTCTTGGCGCTTAAAGAATGGCCTATACGAACTCGGCAGATGACTATAGATCTATCAAGCGGAGTTAGATCAATATTTAGAGATATTGCTCCGTTTTTTACTTCATGGGAGGACCGGGGCAGTGAACGTGCCGGAGACCAGAATCTGGATATTGTCTGGCAAGGGAGACAAATCACTGGCCGCGTTGCAATGCGCGATTTTGGGCGGATCTTTTCCGAAAACCAAGCATTGCCACCAATTGAGAGTGATCAGACTGATTTGGATTTTTCTGTGTATATCAGTTCCCGGCCGGTGGCTGAATCCACGGTAGAAAAATTGATAGAACGGAGAAAAGATCCGCGGGTCATTTTATGGACTCCGGCGGAATTAACTCAGGAAGAACGAGATCGGCTTATAGATTTTGCAGCATATCGTAAACTTGTTTCTGACTGGCAAGGAAAAGAAACTGAGGACGCAGTAACAGTTATTAATTGGGTTTCAAACGCTCTCCAATCTGAACTTGCTAAGATTGTGAAAATTGTCGACAACAGTTATACCAGAGGTCGAGTTGATGCGCTAAACAATACACAGATGGATTTTCGCGTGGCCGGCGAATTGGCGGCTATTCTTACTCCGTTAGTAGACCGGGTCCTTACAGCCGCTTACGTGTCGAGGGATATAAAATTCGATCCCCCAATCATTTTCCGTAAAGAAGAAGGGGTCAAAATCATTAATGGTATCGTGAAGACAGGTTTCATCCCCAAAGGTGCAAAACCAAATCAAAACATCAGTGCAGCCCAAAATTTTGGATTCGGGCTAAATATCATGAAGAAAAGCGCCGAAAAGGAATTGGATATATCTGATAACACCTATGCTCAGGACATGTGGTCTTTCATTGATGATAAGTTAGCCGATGATGGGCAGTCAATGAAGATCGATACAATATACAAGAACTTCATGGGTATAGGTGGACCTAAAGACTACGGACTCACTCGACGCATGGTACAAATATATCTCCTGTGTCTAGTGAGAAAAGGTCATATTCGTGTGGCAGTAAGCTCCAAAGCGGGGCTCGCTACTTCTTCAATAGACTACTCTAACCTAGCTGACGTCGATTTTTCAACGAAAGTTCTCGATAATTTTATCGAAATTCAAAAAGTCGCGAAACCAGAAAATTGGGAAGTATTAAGACCATATGCAGAGAAGCTGCTTGGATTAGAAATACCGGCTACACAAGATGATGCTGAAATATCCAAATACCGAGCTAGATTGCAGCAGCTATTTAAGCAAGAGAAAGATACTTCTTCAAGGGCACTTATTCGAGCTCAAAGCCTTTTTGACATCCTAAAAACAAAAAATCCTTACGAAGTTGAATTAGGGCAGGTCGCAAAGCTATTTTCATCGAATGTTGAAGGGGGAGATGATATCCACCTTATTTTGTACGCGTTAAAGGAAGCGATGGGATATCAGGCTTTTGACGCCAATGCAGCAGATACATCGGAGGTGGACGATCTCGCTAATCGGTTGAAAAATTACCGAGATATTCGAAGTTTTCTTGAATATGAAACCGATATCCGCGCAGCCAACGCCTACTGCTCAGTTGCGACGGGCAATTTTGAGCAATTAGGAAATGCCAGGCAGCTCATTGATACTATACGTAATAAAATGACTCGCTTAAAAGACTATATTGATTCAGACGTGAAACTAAAAACAGAATTAGTCGGCCACTTTCCTCCACTAGAGGGAGAGACTGATACCATTGCAGCGATGATACGAGAATATTCATCAGTTTATCTTCCTATGCATGAATCCGTTATTGATAAGCTGGACACTGCACGAAAAAATATCCAAGATACTGTAACAGGGACAGAAATCTCGGCTCTAGAAATCCTTGATGGAATCACAGCTCTGCAACCATCAAGTACCAACCAGTTAACAGCATATTTAAAAGAACTAGGCAATCAACTGTTTATGTGTCAGTCTTCGTCCCGTGCTTCTGTAGAAGACCAATTACGTAATAATCCCATTCATGAATGTGGTCTATCCTTTACGAACGCTGTAACCTACGCTCAAGAAGCAGAAAAAGCAGAGGCTAAAGCAAAACAATTGATAGACGAAACATTCGAACGTAAGATGGATGTGTTCTTTAATGCAGCTGTACGTGAAAGACTTGAGCAAGGCAAAGGGGAACCATGCATCGCCCAATTGCTAGGGTGTATAAATACTGGCGAATTGCGTGTATATATGATCAAGGCTGCTTTAGAGAATCCAGATTTTATAAATATTATCAATAAGTTTCTAAAACGGATCATCGTAAAGAGAGTGAAAATAGCTGATTTTAAACCGGAGTCAGGCACAATACAAAAAAACCAGGTCGGGAAAGTAACCGCTGAATTTAGTAAATTTCTAGAAACTCGATTTGACGAGAGTGAGAAAGATGGAGACTCTATAACGATGCTCCAGTTTGAATAGGAGTGGATTTACTATGTTTTCAAGTTGGGTTCTTGAAAAACTGGAAGCAGTAAAGCATGAACAGAATCTGATCATCGAAGATTCATTGCGGCTTATTCCTGATGCTGACGGATCTGTTCATCGTTTTGCTAATGAAAACGGCTTTACGGTAATCGTTGCTTCAACAAATCTCGTATTCAGAGAGCTATATGAGAAGGCAGTAAATTCTAAAGAAATTGAAAAACTTCTTATTATAGATAGAGCTCCAGCTCGAAGAAGGTCTCAGCCCTCTATAACTAAAGCTCCCCCTCCTTTTTACCCGGATTTACTTGCCAGAATCCCCGAGACAGCACGAATTAAGATTATGTTGCGGCAGTTTCTTATCGAAAAAACTGGCGATCCCAACTGGCCGATAGAGTCAAATGATCCGAGATTCGCACGACTTATCAGCGGATCTATAGAAGCCGTATTGAAAGCACACGCTAGTTTACGAGTGGCTCATCCAAACAGATTTACTGATCATGACTTCAAGACAATTGTAGCGTATTCAGCGCTGGGTGTACCTGAGTCCGCTTTCAAGCGACCGGAGGCTAAAAGTTACTGGCGTATTTGTCTTTTTGGCTATCCTGCTTTAGCTGAACTTGATTCACTTGCCCCAGAAATTGCGCGTTCAATTCGTGATGAAATACGTAGCGCTCCTGCCCCGTTTTTGTGGTTTGCTGACTCGCCTCCAGACTCAATTATCAGAGCTTTCTATCTTTCAACGATTTTGGCACAACATATTGACCATTGGAAGCTAGTACTTGTCAGCATCGACTCAGATCTAAAGCCTTTCAGTGATATAAATGTTTCAATTCTGCGTGAAGCAGCTCCAGAGCTTATTTCTATTGACTCTGTCCGCGCACATCAAGATTTACAGGACATTGAATCTTCGTTATCAAAGGAGGCATTAAATCTTATCCTGCTTGATCAATTGAAAATATTCACTCACGGGCGTTTTGCCGATGTTATTGAAAGAGAACACTATTCGACCTTAATCAGGTCATTATCTCTTCTCGCAGCTTTAGACAATTTACTTTCGGAGACCCCTCAAAACGATGCCCTGAAAAAAGTCGAGAATTTCATTTTCTTCGAACGTAAAGATAAGAAAGAGCAATTCATTGAACAAAGAACTTCTCTTGTATGGGAAAACCTCAAAGCAGCATATAGCCTTGTTAGAAATATCCTGGAGATAAGGATTGCCTTAAGTGATGCTACAAAACAACTGAAGGTAAAAACTACATCTGAGCTATCCTTTAATTGGTTTCGCGATCTTTGGAACGGACGAAAAGTTAATCGATTAGAATATTACATATCTAGTCTTGAAAGACTGGTCTTTAGCGCAGATTTTCTGCCGCGTCCATCTAGTGATCTCCCAGCTGCTTTCTTCTCAGCATCGAACCGTATTCGCGAACGTGTTAATTGGCTGCGCGATGACATACAAAGTTCCCTTGCTACATTAAACGCGCGATATCAAGAAATGGTAGCTGCACAATATAAATCTTGGATTACTCCACCTTCTTCCGAAATTCGCCTAACTAGCCAATTTTTAAGGCGATGCCTTAAGCCTAATTGGGACACACAAACAGAGAAAGCAGTTGTTTTTGTGTTCGATGGTATGAGGTACGACATTTGGGATGAACTGGTACGCCCGATTTTTGAGGACCGCATGGAAGTAATAAAAGATTATTCCGCTTCATCACTTTTACCTTCCGAAACCCATATTAGCAGAAAAGCCATCTTTGCTGGTACCTATCCAGATTCATTTAGTACTCGAAGTGGTGAAGACGCCTTATTAAAAGAGGTCATGAGGACTGAATTTGGATATAAAGGGGATGTCGAAGTCATCGCACCAGATGGAATGGGAACTGGTGAAACTGTACGCTATCGAGCTGGTAATATAGATTTCTTTATTTTCGAACTTTGCGATAAAGAGCTTCATAAGATACCAGTTAAAATGTTACCTGATGGCCGTTATGTTCCTGGTCGTCCGCTTTCCTTTATTTATCAACAGCATATCAAAGACATCATCGATACTGAAGTAATGTCGATTATCAGAAATCTTCCGCCTGATACTAAGGTGTTTGTTGTCGCGGACCATGGGTTCAATGCAATTGGTCGTGAGCGAATCCGTATTGAAAATGCGTGGCTAAATGATTCTAACGATTGTTATTATCTGAATGCATGGCTAAAGCAGAGTCTATCGGATGTTAATGCACATAAAAAAATCCGTGATAGTGTATTGGAGTTTTCAGTGTCTGATTTACGAATGCCTGACTCTGAAGAAGTATATGACCGAGCTACAAACCGAAATTGGACTAAAAAATACTCTTCCATTATTTTCCCGCGAACTGGTTTTGCATTATCTAGACCAAAAGCCAATTTTAATCCTGATGCTTATTCTCACGGGGGCATTTCAATTCAGGAAATGCTTGTACCAATGCTTGCTATGAGAGTAAAAACTTTGGAAGAAGGCTTGCTTATCATTAGTCCGATCACTGGAAAAACTGATTTAATCGAAGGCGAAGAAGCCGAATTTAGAATGACGGTTCACTTAACTCCATCCCATAAAAATCAAGAGGTACGCATTGAATCTCAAGCTGTTTACCAGGAAAAAGAAGGGGCATCTCTCCTTCCAAACCAGGTTCAATATATCACAGCAGGCGGGGGAGACATTATTTATCGATTTGTACCAGATATTTCTGATGCCTCCGATGAAGAACGAAAACTAGGGATTATGGAGAGGTCGATAATAATCAGCATAAATTATCGTGAGGTCCAACGGGTAATAAGAAAGGCACGAACAATGAAATTTTCAGTACGTCTAAATTCTGAAAAAATTGTTCGTAGGGTCCCAGCTCATCTCGGAAAAATACTTGGCTTAACCCCAAGGAACATGAAATGAATTGGGTAAATTACGGAATCGGCAAGTTGATGTATGTGAAGAGGTTACCATGAATACGAAATTGAAAGATATCTTCAGGGGAAAAGTTGTTAATAAAGCGCATACAATAAATACCGGCGTTGATGAATTTCCTCGGTATGTCCTCGAATATCTTATTGATAACTATTGTTCAGAGGAGACTTTCCATGAAGATATGGAGAAGGTTGTAAGAAGGTTAAAAGAAACTTTTGTTTATGGTGCTGAAGCGGAGAAGATAAGACACTATATTCGGGAAAATAGGACCCATTCGGTGATAGCAAGTTTAGAAGCTAGATTGGTTGAAACTGAAGATAAATATTGGGGCACGATTTCTGCAATCAACGAGAATTTTGTTAATATTCCGGAAAATATTGTTCGCCAATATCCAATGCTGCTTTCCGGTGGCATGTGGGGCACTATCGAATTAACATATGATGAGAACGAGATTCATAACAAAAAGATCAGGCCTTTTAAAATCACCGGATTCACTCCATTCCAAGTAAGCGTTATTAATTTGGACGAATATATCCAGCGTCGAAAAGAATTTTCTACTGACGAATGGATTGATATACTAATTAATTCGTGTGGTCTAGATCCTTCGGGTATGACTAGAAGACAGAAATTACTTTACCTTTGCCGCTGTATTCCGCTAGTTGAAACAAACGTAAATATGGTTGAGCTCGCTCCTAGAGAGACAGGAAAGACGTATCTTTATCGAAATATATCATATTATGCCCACGTTTTATCTGGTGGGAAAGCGACTCCTGCTCAGCTTTTTATCAACTTAAATACAGGAAGGATTGGTGAAGTAGGTATTCGTGATGCTGTAGTCTTTGATGAGATAGCAAATACCGATTTTACTGACCCTAAATCCTTCGTGAGTATTATGCAGGGGTACATGCAAGATGCAAAATTTAGTAGGGGAAAAAAAGAGATTCTTGCCTTCGCTAGCTTGGTTTTTGTTGGTAACTTAGACGTTCAGGGTAATCTGCCTCACGAAAAGTATTATCATCTCTTTGAGCCGCTTCCAGATTTCCTCCAAGTGATAGCTTTCCTGGATCGTGTTCACGGGTATTTACCAGGATGGGAGATCCCTAAACTGGCCCCAACCAGTTACTCCAAGGACTATGGTTTTATTACTGATTATTTTTGCGAAATTATGCATGAACTGCGACGTATTGACATTCTCGGTACAGTTCGCCCTCGTTTTGATATTGTAGACCATGTTAAAAGTACGCATGGTATTTCGGGCCGCGATCAGCGTGCAATTATGAAAACAGCATCTGGCTTACTTAAATTAGTTCATCCTGATGGAAAAGTTACTGACGAAGAACTCGAAGACATCCTTAATCTGTCTTGTGAATTTCGGCAACGAGTGCGAGACCAACTTCATTTAATAGCGCCTGGCGAGTACGATAGGATTTCACTAGGTGGGATAATAAAATCTTCCGGGAAGCGTATTATACCTGAATTACCGGATAGTAAACGTGTACAACGTGTTACTTTACCTGACAAGCCTGCAGTCGGTGAAGTGATTGGATTAGCAGTCGAAGGTGATCACGGATGTATTTTACACTTTGAAATGCAAGCCGCTAAAGGATCTGGACGTATCGTCCCTTTGGGATCAATGCAAAGAGTCATGAGGGAAAGTATAGAGGCAGCAGCTCAGTATATACGCGCAAAATCCGAGGATATTGGTGTAAGTTCAGAGTGGCGTCAAAGTTTTGATATTGCAATATTAGCAACTTTCATGGGAGTTCCCAAAGAAGGTTCATCCGCTGGAATTACGATAGTCACAGGTATAGTATCGGCTCTAAAAAAGAGCCCTGTTCGAAATGATGTGGCTATGACCGGTGAAATTACAATAATGGGTAAAGTATTACCCGTTGGCGGTATCCAGCAAAAAGTGAGAGCTGCATATGACGCTGGAGTAAAAGAAGTAATTTTACCTGCTGATAATGTCAAAGAAGCAAAGGGGCTACCATCATATATATTAGAGAGCATTAAACTTACACCTGTAACAACAATATCAGAGGTGCTTCAAATAGCATTAGGTACCAACTAAAACTTATAACGCTTTATATTGAGGCATCTTCGAAAAGAGGTTAGCAATGCCTATATATAATTTTAGCGGAGATACGTTTGTAGTATTTATGGATCTATGCGGCTTCAAAGAGTTAATGAGAAATATTGTCTTGGCTACTACATATTATTATTATTTAACTCCGCATCCATCGATCAAAAATCCCAATAGGTTCGAGTAATTTCACACCAATCCACCGGCATACCAAGTAGACACCAATGGCATCTGCCGGAGAAAAATTATGACTATCCAATTTTGTGTGTTCTATCGTATGCTTTGCTTCACGATAAACGAATCTATTTAACTCTTTCAACACGAGAAGTAAATTCGAGTTAAGTTCTCCTTCTACATTTTGCCTTCTTTTTTCACTAAATAGCAATTGTCCTAAAGACTCATTGATATTTTCAGGGATATTAAAACGCAATTTTATTGCATATTCTACGTGAAGACACGAATTTGACACAATATCTCGCGCAGTCCATTCCAAATTATCATAAGACAGTTTTTGATATACATACTGAATTGGTCTAAATTGTGGTCTAAATTCTATTCGATAATTTCCACTCATTTCATTGTTGCCGACTGGGCGATGAACATTATGTAGTCCGACACCGCTTATGTTTTTGTCTACCTCTATAAGATCGTAATAACCCTGTACCCAATTCGCTTGTATTGCCTTTGATAATTTAATTATTTGAGCCGATGTCAGATTTAAGTCAGTTTTCTCCACTAGAAAAGCAACTTTATCGCTAATAGGTTTTTCAGGTGGATCGCTCTTCAGCTTTGGTAATTTATTTCTTTTCATCATTATCACATTAATTCAATTACTACAAATTAACTGATATATTGACGGGGTATTTATACCATAAAGCATTAAATATTAAGCTATATGCAGCTTTTCCCATGCATCTATCACTGATAAGACCTGTGTGAGAGATAAAGGTATGAGATAAAAATTTCTTTCAAGACCTTTCTTCAGTCTGGTCAATACAACACCTGGATTTCTCTTGGATGTTATTGTGTCAAGCAAAGCCAATATTAGCTGGTCACGCTGTTGAGGTAACATTGTCTGCTTGAACAATTCATATATAAACGTTGTTCCAACTACCACCGCTGAACCCTCATTCGAATACAGACCGCCGAGCATTTTCAAAACTGTAGTAAACGGCGGTTTTGGTGCCCACCCTGAGCGCTTAGCTGCTTCGATTAGAACAAAGGCATCGACGCTAGTATGTCGGTAGTTCAGACTGGCCAGCTGTATCACGTATTCATTGTATTTGCCTCGGTCTAGAGTCCGTTCGTTTAAGCATTTCATCAGCAAAACTTGTGTCCAAACACCATTAACCTTGAATTCACATCTTGCCAGTGAACGCAGACGTTCGTCGTCTGTATATAGAATTGCCCCAGCTTCAGAAGCAATGAGTACAGTCTCAATAGAGGAAAGACCTATCGTTTTTTCAAGCTGTTGCCGCTGATTTCTTTTCACAGTTAGAGCAGCTTTGCAGGGAAGGATTTCGCAACTGGTGCCAATCCATTTAAGAATGTTTTCTAGGTATTCCAGATTGCGCTTGATATCTTCGGCGCTTATTTCCTGTCTAACGAATTGGTCTCCCTCCTTACCGATTACCATAAATCCTTTCGCTTGGATTCCTTTTCGTTCAGTAATGGTTTCGGACAGGACATCTACTACCGACTGTGCGATGCCAATCTTTCCAAATCTCTTAACCATGAAATCTGTGACACCAATAGCATGTAGCGTCATTATCGCGACTAGGTCTGCGACTAGCTTTACTTCGCTAACAATAAATGAGTCAGCAAGCTGTCGCTCTTCAAAACTACCATTGCAAGCTATGACACCCGGTTCGGGACTGCTTATCAGTCTGTTCCATACCTGCATAATATCTCTGCCAGCCAAAATCGAAAAAGCACCGATGGTGAGTTTTCCTTCTTTATATAACCTTTCAATTAGCAAGCCTCTTTCGTGCTGCTTACTTATATCATCAAAAACTGGCTGAAATCCTTTAGGAATTGCCCCCTCTTTTTGAGGAATCCCAACTTTCACTTTCCACATGCCGGTTGTGCCCGGGAATAGGGTCTCGAAAGAAGACAGGCTTTCTTGAAACGCGTAAATGTACTTGCTCTTAATCTCGATTATCTTGCCAGAAATTTTCGAGTATGGGCTGTCTATCAGAACTACTGCATCGCCGACTGACTTTGCGAGCATTTGCTTCACGAGAGGATGATTGAGATTAAACTCTCTACGGCTTGTATCAGCATCTTCTCGGTCTTCTATCAGATACCATTCTCTCCTTCGACTGTCCTCTTCGATACAAACTGCCGTATCAACCACAACTTTGGTTGCATTTAACCAATCACTGGCATCCTTTTCTCTCTGTAAGAAAATGCCCATATATCTCAAATGTGCTTGGGGATTATTAAAGAATTTCCTTCTTAACTCATACGCAACAGAAAAAGCCTTTTGTCCCCGGTTTCGAACGGCTAGCAAACCGGCATACTGGAGGCCATGGTCCAATGAGAGCGATTTTATCTCAATCGCAGAATCTAAGAATCGGTCGAGTTCCTCAAAATTATTGGACCTGAGATTAATGACTGCCAAACGTAATTGAATTCTGGAGTCACCCGGGGATTCTTTTAAATATACCTCACATATCCCTTTAGCTTTTGCCAAATCTCCAATTTCTTCATATATAGCTGATTCCATTTCTACCGTATATCCTGTCAGGCCAAATCTCTCGTGCAGTACCCGACAGATTTCAAGGGCGTTACCCATCATCCCTGCTCGATAGTAAGAGTTCATAAGTCGGCGAGATAATGGTGTATTTAATGTTTTATCAACAACTCGTTTGTATATCAGAGCTGCTTCTTCAAATTCTTCAATCTCATAAAGTCCATCAGCTATATCAAGAATTTCTCTGGCTGTGGTAGTCGCATCTATGTGGGCCTTGGCTTTCATCAATAAGGCAAGTGCTTCAACCTTTTTGTCGTCGGCGCTCTCTATTGCAACTGCATCAACTAGGTATAGTATTTTGGTTGGATTTCGAACGCAGAGCGATGAGGAGACTTCCCTCGCACTTTTTAGGTCTTTGCTATCAATATAGAGCCTAATAAGTAGCCTTTGAGCCTCTTCTTTAACGGGTTCATCACAATCCCCTGCTACAAGCTTCTTAATTATCTCAATAGCTTCGGTGATTTTGCCTTCTTCACGTAGAACTTCTCCCAACAAAAGTGAAGCTTCGGATAAACCGCCAGTCTCTACAATTTCTCCGAGGAGGCTAATCGCTTTCTGGTTTTCTTTCTTCTCATGAAACAGCATAGCCAAATATTTCTTGTACGAAAGGTCAGAAGGAACAGCTTCAACGGCGATGCTCACGTCCTCGATTGCACCATCAATATCTGCCAATAGCCTTTTGGCAAGCCCTCTATTTGTAACCCAATCCGCGCGGCAATGTCGAATGCTCGTCTTAGCAACTCGGTCCCAGGCGGACGTTAAAAGCTGAATAGCCCGCTCTATCTGAGCGCGTTTCGCTTCATTGATTTGGGCACCGAAGAAGGAGGATGGGTCATCCGTTACTACTTTTATCAGGATTGTTCCTAATTCTGCTTTGAGTTCGGGTGAGTCGGCGGCATCATTTTTGACTGCAATCTCTAGCCACTTTACCGCCTCTGAGATATTTCCTTTCTTGTGAAATAGGTAACCAATTGCATTGGCTACATCCGAAGTTGTTCTATATGGCTCAGGGACACGCTGCAGTATTTCTTCCGGCAGTTCAGTATCCAAGGTAGAACGAATCATAATTGAATAAGCCTTGGCATTGGAAGGATTCAACTCCAATACCTTCTTCGCGTGAAGTATTGCCTGGTCGTTAGAGCCTAATAAAATATAACCTAGAGCTGCGTTACACAGGGCTTTCTCGTCCTTCGGATTATATTGCAAGGCTTCAATTAGCAACTTAGCACTCTCCTGCTGTTCGTTCAGCAGTCCTTTTGCAGCGCCAATGTTAGTAAGAATTCTGAATTTTACAATTGACGTAGAATTTGCCCAGATACGGCCTTTTAATCTTTCAAGATAAGTAATCGCTTCAACCGCGTGATAGTCCCTCAGCAGGTCTCTAGAATGATCAATCTCAGCCTGATATTCAGGAATCAGCACCGTTGTTGATATGTCTACGTAGGAAGAGATCCCAGGCGTTTCTGTCTTTGTCTGAGTGGAAATTCTGGATTTTATTTCCCCGGTGTTTTCCAATATCTTCTGAGTGACTTCTTTGACTTCATCAATTTCCCTACTGGTTGCCGAGTCCAGTATCAAGCCTTGGTAGTGCTTTTCAATAACATCTGGGAACTCGTCCAAACGAGCTAAGATGTCCTCCCAACTCCAAATATGTACTGGGAAAAAGCCAGCCGCTAAATGCTTTTTAGTAATACTTCTGCCCAACTCTTGAATCTTTGCATCTCTCTTGCCCGAGGTTGCTATGGTGAAAGATGAGAGCGACGGATTGAACGATTTTGCTTTTTCGACTTCTGCTTCTACTTCTTCCTCATTAAGATTTTTAACATCGTAGTTGTCTTTGCCTTTGCACTGCACTCCCGCCCACAAATCTCCTTGGTCTGGTCTGCCGAAAATGTCAACGCCATGCTGCGATTGTCCTTGCCTGCCATTTTTTTGAGTATCAGGGTCATTCCAAATGACTCTCCACAAGTCACAGCAAAGAGACTCGAAGTCCTGCCAATTTGCAGGTGGAGGAAGCTGGAAGTTCGATAATCTTGTCATAGTGAATTTGCCTTTTTACGTGCAAACTATAATGGAATATTGGAATTAGTTATGTAGTATAATTACCTCACTCGCTCTCTTTAGTGTAATCAATGCAAATGTGTATTCAGATTATAGTATAGCCTAGGCTTCCTGTTCATTCAATGAGATTAAACGTTGTGGTATTAGATCGGAAGACCCGATTATTAATCATTTGTATGTTTATGTATGACGAGCAACTGCTGCAAAGCTAGAATCAGCTGTTTCTTCTCAAGAAAAAGTTTGGGAACTGTCTCCAATGGCCCACCTGAGGGGATGATACCTAGAACTTTTTGTAACCGTCGTCGTTCGTTTTCAGAAAGAGTTTTTTTGATAATCTTTTCGTTGCTTCTGGTTTAGAACCTCACTCCAATATATGCTACCATTTCACAAACGAGAACAATTTTAAGGTAGGTGGAATGCCTTTATCAGAACAAGAACAAAGATGCGTCGCTTTTGCTTGCCACTATCTCGAAGAGCATTACGGAGGTAGCTGGTCTGTCAAGAAAAACCTGGATGAGCTTAATCTCTCTGAGCCCACTCCCGAGGTGATTGTAAGCAACGGTGAAAAAACTGCTGCAATAGAAGTAAAGCGCCTTATAGGTAATTCAACATATCAAGAATACATTGCATACCTTCGGAACAACGAAAGGTTCCTTGTGCCGTCTTGCGGTGGTTCTTATTACCTCTGTCCACCGGTAGATTTCCGCTTTCCCATGTCTGCTGACCTACGGCGGCTCGTCAAGCGCGAGATAGAGCACATTGCTCCAACCATAAGCCCAGGCCAGAAGGGTGCCATTCAAATACCACGGCAGGGTCATGTTTCGTTAATTACGGAGTCTGGCCCATCGTTCATAAGCTGCTTACATGGAGGCCCGTACTCTGAACACATGAGCCGCCTCAGGGAAAAACTCACAGGGAAATTCATGCTTGTTGATGAGGGATTAGAGCACTCTTTCATCACCCAGGAATGCAAAGCTGCATTCGAAGAAGCAGTAGTAGCAGCGTGTAAAAGGCGCCTTGAAGGAAACACTGGACCCTTTAATTGGTACGAGGAGTGGGAGCTCTCTAGGATTGACAATGAGAGCGGAGAAAATGGCGTCTGGATAATCGCTACTACTGATGCATGTTCGATGCAGGAATCTGTTGAGCAGTGTGTTCATGCTGTCCTCAACAATGCCATGCGGAAGTTTAGGGGAAAGCATTGGGCAGATCTAAACATTATCGTATTAGAGACTTCCCTTTTGTCTCCAGCAAGTTTAGCAGCACAGGCAGTAGAGAATTTCATGCCAGAGGACAAGGCCATTATCAATCACTTCCTCCTCGCAGAAGGTAAAGATATCGTTGAAGCTAGCACACTCATATCAGCCTTGGCACAAGCGGCAGAGGCTGATAGGCAATACCAGTATCAGCACATCATCGAATCTCCAGTTTCAGAGGCACGAGTACAAAAATTTAAAGATGATTACTTAAAGGGTCGACAGGATATTGGAGCAATGGAGAAGATATTCAAGTACTATGATGCCTTTCAATACCGAACTGAACGTAATGATATGGCAAGCTTTGGCTTCAACAAGTTGGTACACAAGGGCCCTTTTGTCGATGGCTCTAACTGGGCTGATCTGAGAGGATGGGAATTCGCCGTAGCTGAAGAGCGTCACCTGCTCAAGGGCTTGTATGCTCATCTAGCGGAATCGGTAAGCCATACTGGTCAGATACTGTCAGACGACATCATACGACAGCCGGACGAAATCCTAGACGCCGCCAAAAGGATGGCTGATTTGTTGTGCGCACGAGAAAGGAGTCTAATAATATTAGCCACAAATTTAGACACTGAAACCATAGTCTCACTCAACAAAACGCTAACTACCGCAGGTTGGGAAGTTGGGTATGAGCTCAGGACAAATTGGATTTTAGGCAAACATGAGGGTTGCCCTATCCTTTATCTGAATGAGCCAGATTTGAACAACCTCTACGTCATTGACGTGCCACGCTTCGCCTCTCTCGTTCAATATGATCCCGAAGCAGACTTGCATGTGTTGGCAATAAATGAAATAACAGCGAAGCGTATGTTGGAAGACGACCCAGGCCTCAAGTTGGACCTGAATACCCTTCTCTCTATGGTTAACCTGACCCTATACCAGTCATACGAGATAGAGATCCACAATCGACACGCAGTCTGGACCACTAAATTCTCATCTTGATTGACGTGTCGGTCGATAACTACTTTTCATACATTTTTCTCTAAATATCCTCGAATTACATTGCAAAATCGATTTTCTCATCCAGATAGAAATCACAAGAAAACGGAGCTTATTTGGTATCATCGGATAAAGATATACTACGTTGCATATTACCATATTAAAAGGAGGGTATAGTGCAGAAGGAAAAAGGAACACTTAAATCTAAAGACTTAAAATTAGTTGAGGAATTTACAGAGAATACGCAAGAATCACGGCAAATATTGGAAAACGGACTCAGGATTTTGGCAAAAATGATAGCAAGCGCAATTCTAAAGGAGAAAGAAAAGGCTATCAAAATGGAATATAACGAAATAAACCATAATAAAGAAATATTGTCTTACATCAATACAGCTACTCAACAAAATGAAAAACTTGCGTTCACTGTTACTGAAGCAGCTAAGCTTATAGGACTTAGCCGAAATTCGACCTACGATGCCGTACGCAGAGGACAAATACCGAGCATTAGAATGGGTAAAAGGATTCTGATTCCTAAGATAGCATTAGAGAGAATATTGCGGGAAACAACCATCTATGAAATGGATTCTAGATAGCAAATTTGAACTTAATGACTTACGGCTAGATAGGTTTAGGAGATATTAATGAGTAATACCAGATAGCAATTTCTGCAGGGCCTGAATTAATCCTTTCTTCTCAAACACGAGTTCGGAATGTATCATGAGTGGCTGGAGCCTCAAATAGAACTTCTTGCGTCTTACCTTAATTACTAAACTGTTACTATATCTAAATTCAGGTAGTTCAGGATATCCATCTACGTTTGATATTATGCAGGCTCAACACAAATAGAGCGATGCAAAATGCGCCAAGGATAAGAAAGTCCAGCGTTAAGGGCAATATATGCTCGCCGGTGATTGCCCCATGGAGGATGTCAACACCATAGGTTACAGGCAATATATATGAAAGCGGGCGGATGAATATGGGCAGTGACATGATGGGAAAGAATAGTCCGCATAGGAAAATCATGGGAAATCTGAAGAAATTGGAAAAGGTTTGCGCTTCGAAGACCTCGCTGACCGAAACTGCGATAAAAAGCCCAAGGAAGGTTGATACTATTCCAATAAGGATAATAGATGGTATAACCAGTGACCATGCAATTCCTGAAAGGTCTACCAGGAATGCAGCAATTATAATAGGAACAAAGGCATTGACAACCCCAAAAAAGATAGCTCCGGAAGTCTTGGCCAGCATCAGGAGTTCCAGAGAGATAGGCGACAGAAGCAATCTTTCAAATGACCGGCTTCTCCTCTCGAAAGTAATAGTTACTGCCAGCATCGATGTGGTCCCAAAGAGAATCGAGATGGTCATTACACCAGGTAGAAGCGCCAGGACACTTTCCAACCCACTACCAGACCTGATGAAGAACATTCCTGTCCAGGCTAAAGGAAAGATGATTCCCCAACTGATGTTGGGCGGTTTGAGATAATATGACCTCATGTCTTTGATCAGGATGTTCCAAAAAGCAATCCAGCCCTTCATTGATTTCCCCCACCTCCGGGTTTTTCTTTCTCCTTCTTCATTAAACCCGCCTCAATGCCCGTAATCCGGACAAAAACATCCTCCAGAGATGGAAGATGCCTGCGGGCTTCAGTTACCTGAACTCCTCGTTCTTCAAGAAAGCACATAAGAGGGGCAACATCAACTACTTCTTGGGATTCAACACGGATCTGCCCGAAAGTGAAGTAGAACTGATGCTGCGGGAAAAACAGTGGCATTTCTTCAGATAAATTGTCCGCGGCATTAAGAGTAGAAAGGATCAGTATATTTTTGCCCCGAACAGGTTGTAAAAGGTCGGCTGTGCGGTCAATCCTCACAATTCGTCCGTTGACAATGAAGGCAATCCGCTCGCAAAGTCGCTCAGCTTCCTCAATATAATGTGTTGTGAGAAACACGGTAGTCCCTTTACTATGAAGGCTAGAGATTATCTGCCTTACCTGACGAGCACTGGCAACATCGATACCTGTAGTAGGTTCGTCCAAGAACAGGATAGGAGGCTGATGGATAATACCGGCGGCAAAAGTGAGCTTGCGCTTCATCCCCTTGGAGTAGCCGGCAAATTTACGGTCGGCAGCGTTGCTAAGACCAAAGGTATCCATAAGTTCCCTTGCTCGTGTCTGGCGTTCGGCCTTTCTCATCCCATAAAGCGCTGCACAGAAACAGAGGTTCTCGAAGCCGGTTAGCTCGGGGTAAAGATTGCTCTCATCGGGAACAATACCGACCATATGCTGCGCTGCCTTAGGATTCCTGGTACAGTCTATGCCACTGATTTGAATAGCACCTGAGTCCAACCTAGCCAGACCAGTAAGTACGTTAATGGTGGTAGTTTTGCCAGCACCATTGGGCCCGAGAAAACCGAACATCTCTCCCTGGTTGACCTGAAAACTGATATTATCAACAGCAAGAACTTCACCATAGCTCTTAGTAAGTCCTGCTACCTGAATAATAGTATTTTTTCCTGTTTTCTCAGCCACTTCTGCCATTATTAAAACGAAACAACCTTGTCAGATTCCATAATCCACTCTGCCAACTCAGGCATCTTGGCCTCAATAGCACCGCTTATCAGCGGCTTATTTTTATGAATCCCACAGCGCACTAGGCAGGTGCCACAAACTTTCACAGGGACTCCTCTTCCCATCAGTCCCTGGAGAATTTCAGTCAGGTTGAAGCATCCCTCTGGAGGCGTAACCCCTTCCTTAGCCAGATCAATAGAATCATTCATCAGGAATATTTTTAGCTCAGACCCCCTTTCAAGTAATTTCTCTCCAAGTCTAAGGGCATTCCAGGTTACATCCGTCCCATCATAAGGATTTCGGTTGAATACTAAAAGCGTTTTCACGATACCTCCTCAAATTTCATTTCTACGTGCTACAGTGCCTTAGAGCAACATTTATATTTCAAAGTTACATTTGACCTTTGTTATCCAGGTCAAGAACTGCTGCCGCCAATTCAATACAATGCTTTATCTCTTCCTTGCTCACAAAGTAATGAACATGATAGCCACGCTTCTCTCCTTTGACCATGCCAGCCTTTTTAAGCACGTTAATGTGCTGGGAAACGGCTGACTGAGTTACCCCCAGACGATAGGCCAGAGCGTTCACGCAAAGAGCATTTGGCTCTTGTTGCTGGGCAAGAAGTTTTATTAGCTTCAACCGTGTCGGATCAGCTAACACACCAAACAGAGCAGCCTGCTTCTCAATATTGGTTTCCGACTCATTCAACATATAGGTCTATTAGTAATCACTAATATGGTTATCTTATCACCACACAAATGACAGAGTCAAATACAAACAAAGGAAGCTATTTTTAAATTGGCATCCTTGCATCTCACGCTTGAAATATGCCATGTATAGAGCAATCATCCTGCAGCCAATTTTTACAAACGGTTCTTATTTTTGTTCTCATTTGACCGATTATATTCTTTAGTAGTAAGATAATATCGAATGACGTTATCGTATAACGATAAAGTATTTAGGAACCTGTTCCTAGGATTTATCCGGCTGCATATCCTATACCATGCCTCTAAGGAACCAGTTTTCGGATTGTACCTGATAAAAGAGTTGGAAAGGCATGGCTACCGGATGAGTCCAGGAACGCTTTACCCAATACTGCATCAGATGGAGAGCAATGGTTTTCTTCTGTCCGAAAAATCTATTATAAGCGGCAAGATGCGCAAATACTATCGTATTACGGAAGATGGTAAACAAGCCCTCATGCAATCATATGACAAGATCAAAGAATTATCAGACGAGCTCAATGAATAAAACAAGGTAATTTCTGCATGGAATACGTAGTCATATCTATAACGGCATTATTTGTTTCTGTTCTGGCCATTTTCTCTGGTTTTGGACTGGGCACGGTGCTCATGCCGGCTTTTGCTCTTTTCTTTCCAATATCAGTAGCAATAGCTGCAACCGCCGTAGTACATCTGGCTAACAATATCTTCAAGATAATATTGGTAGGGCGGGATGCAGACTGGAAAGTAGTTTATCGTTTTGCTCTGACAGCCGCCCTGGCAGCTATTGCCGGTGCTTGGTTACTGGGCTGGTTATCCTGGATGCCGGCTATAGCTTCTTATCAAATCGGTGGCCAGTTATTTGAACTGACACTGGTCAAATTGGTGATTGGTATATTAATTATCGGGTTCGCCCTTTTTGACCTGATACCGAAACTCCAGAAATTGGCCTTTGATCGAAAATACCTTCCACTTGGCGGTATCCTATCGGGCTTTTTTGGAGGGCTGTCAGGTAATCAGGGAGCCATGCGCTCCGCTTTTTTAATAAAGAGCGGACTGGACACAAAGGCTTTTGTGGGCACCAACGCCGTGTGTGCTTTTATTGTGGATATTGTCCGTCTAGTTGTCTACAGTACCACTTTCTACGCTGCCAATTTTACACAGATTAGCAATGGTGTCTGGATGTTGGTATTAACTGCCACAGTTTTTGCTTTCATTGGATCCTTCGTCGGATCACGGCTGGTCAAGAAAGTAACCATACGCACCGTGCAATATGTTATTGGTGTCATGCTAGCAGTAGTCGGGATAGGGTTGTCAACAGGGCTAATATAATGGACTCAGAGCAGAAAAATGCTGTTTGCGGAAATTGTACCTTAAAACTGGTTACAATAGCTTATCGGCGTGCCCCATGGTTCCGCTTGATTCGTGAGCCTTTGAAACTGGGTATGCGGTTGTTGTCTCGAATTCACCATGTTGACACAAGAGAGTATGTGGTCCGAACTCCAGCATGTTATAACTGCATCAGGTTTTATAAGGTAGCGCTAAAAGAGAAGTCGACATTATTTCGTTGGCTTCACGGTTGGTTAAATCCCCTGTTCGATTTTGTTATTGAGAAAATTGTCACCTCCGAAGAACGGCAGCAGACCAGGCAATATGCCAAGTCGGTGACAGAGGGCAGATTAAATAATGGTGAAGTTGGTGAATGGATGCAGGGTATGAGAACAGGTTTCTAGGAAGCTGCGTTATGCCTTTGGTTATACATAGAGTACCGAAACTATGGTAAGAAAAACTTTTAACGATTATGCTGACAGATACGATGCCTGGTATGAAACCGAGATGGGCAAAACTATATTTGCAATGGAAGTTGATTGCCTTAAGCCCATTCTCCACAGATATAGCCGTCCTTATCTCGAGATAGGAGTCGGTTCGGGGCGTTTTGCTCAGGCTTTAGGTGTAGAATATGGATTAGACCCCGCACCGGCAATGCTTCGCATTGCAGCGACCAGGGGTATCAAAGTTGTAGAGGGCTATGGTGAAAAGCTTCCATTCCACGATATATTTTTCGGTGGTTTGCTTGTCGTATTCACTCTTGAAGCTGCTGAAGAGCCAGAAAAAGTGTTACGAGAGGCATGGCGAGTGTTGTTACCTCAGGGTGGACTGGTGCTGGGGCTATTGCTTAAGGGCAGTCCTTGGGCGGAATTTTACGAGGCTAAAGCAAAAGGAGGACGCTCTATTTACAGCAGGGTGCGATTTTTCTCCAAACGAGAGGTAGAAAGCATGCTACGAAAAGCTGGGTTCAGCATAGTTCAGTACCAAAGCACCCTTTTTCAGCCGCCGGGACAAAGTATCTATCAGCACGAAATTTCTATTTTCGGATACTTCAAATCGGCTGGTTTCGTCGCTATAAACTGCTGTAGGAATGAAATCTAACACGGGGAATTCCATATTATAGCTATAGATGTGTCGTGAAAATTCGCTGCAGCGCCGGAATAAGTGCCTTTTTCTCAAACACGAGTTCGGAATGTATCATGACTGGCTGACTAGTTAGGTAATATGGTTACCTCAGCTTAGCTTCGATTGTCACTAAGTATCTCTATCTTTTCCCGTCTTCAAATCGTAAGAACAGTGAAGTTATTACCACAACCAGTACGCTTCGTCGTGCATGGATGTGCTGAACTAATTCTGGCAAGTAAATGGCGGATATGGGAGGCATTAGATCCATCACACCATATCATTATTGATTCATTAAAACTAAGAGAGCTGCTTAGAATTATGTTCAGGATTTCAAACAACAAACCCTCCGATTTTCCCATAAATTCAATCAATCTTGAGGTAATCTTGATATCTGCCCTGTATTATTGTCTATAGATCGTTGGCAAAGGGATAATCTAATTGAACATGTGAAAACCGTATTAGATTCCGTTATGAACTTATGAGAAATATTGAGCTTACCATGCGTGGGAGCGAAATCACAGAACGATGTTAAAACTATGGGAGTACTGAAGAATGCTTGACCTCGCAATTAAGGGACTTATCAATAGGAAGAAACTGTATCTTCTTAATGTAGTGACAATAAGCCTGATCACGTTTATGCTTATCGTCTTAACCTGTTTGGCGACTGCTTATAAAAACGCGTCCAAATTACCCTTTCAGGATGTCCAGGGCAGCATCATAATACAAAGAAATGGCAATGTTCCTGAAAATATCACGGGAGTGCTTTTATCATGTTCTCTGGCACCTATCAACCACGAGATGGTTCCGAAAATAAGAAATATAAACGGTGTAGGAGATATTTCCACTGCGCTCTCGCTGTGGGTTTTTGATGCAGACTATTTCAAACGTGTTTTGGGGGTCGATTGGAGCGATAATTTTGGTAAAAAACTAGCCTCTAAGTTAATCGAAGGCTCAATCCCTGCCGCGGATGGTGAAGTGGTGGTTGAGAAGACCTATGCTCAAAAATACAACCTCGGACTCGGCAATGAAGTAATAGTATCCGACCGGCACTTCACCGTTGCAGGTATCATAAGGACATCAGGGAACGAAATAGTGGCATCGGACATTTATCTTAATTTAAATGTAGCGCAGGAAATGGCTTATCAGTCAAAAAATCTTCAGGCAGTGGAATCAGTTAATAAAACAGATATAAATATAATTTTCGTTAGCGCTGTCCAGACAAGGATGGCTGATATTTCCCAAAAAATAAAGGGGGCTTTGAGCAGCACAGATGCTAATTTAGGAACAACACCATTGGGACAGACCATTGGGGCATATAATATTTACACACCCCAATCCTTCGAAGACCAGATATCTACAGTTTTCCGCATATCAGACAAATTGATGTGGATTATTGCCGCCGTGCTGTTCATCGGAGCTGCCCTGATAATCGCCCGAAACACCTTGCATATCATCCTCGAGAGGAGAAGGGAATTTGGCATCATGAAATCAGTCGGTTTCCGGCGGCAAGATCTTCAAAAAGAGATAGGCATGGAAATTCTTATCCAGGTTATTGGAGGATTTGCATTAGGCCTAGTTCTATCGACTTTTACTGTACTTATCCTATCTCATACTACGGTATCTATCGCTATACCCTGGGAGTTGAGCGCTTACCCTCATTTTCTGCTTGCCAATCCCAATGACGCCAATGTCGTGCAGAAATACCTTTTGCCAATTGGATTGGAGCCATTGTATGTAGGTGCGGCATTTATGCTAGTTCTGGTAATGGGACTTATGACTTCATTCTTGAGCACATGGCAGATAAGCAAACTAAAACCGATGGAGGTTCTGAAACATGAATAAAATTGTCACCGTGAATCAACTCACCAAAACGCTGGGTACTGTAAGGGCGGTTGATAATGTATCGTTTGATATAGAAAGAGGTGAATTCATAGCAATACAGGGTCCTTCTGGATCTGGTAAAACTACATTGCTCGGACTACTTGCGGGCCTCGAGAAAGCAGATGAAGGCAACGTATTAATCGACGGTAAAGAATTGACAGCGATGACGGAGGATGAATTGGCATTATTCCGCAGATATAATGTCGGTTTCGTTTTTCAGTCTTTTAATCTCATATCCACACTCAATGTTGTTGAAAACATCGCTCTTCCTCTTTTCCCTGAACGGATGAGTAAGGAAGAAATGTTCGAACGAGCTCAAAAAACCGCAAAGGATATCGGTCTGAGCGAGAGGCTAAAACATTATCCTAACCAGCTTTCTGGTGGCGAACAGCAAAGGGTGGCAATAGCCAGATCACTGATAAATGAGCCGAAGGTTATTTTCGCTGACGAACCTACCGGAAACCTCGATACTAAGACGGGGGAACAAATAATCGGGTTGCTTCGTAAATTGAATATGGAAACGAGACAAACGTTTGTGATGGTAACTCATGACGATAAAATAGCAAAAGAATCGAACCGCATAATAAGACTCGCAGATGGGAGAATAATAAATGAAAACTGAAATGAATAATTTGATCAAGGTACTTACAGCGGTACTTTTACTGTTAGGTCTTTCCATGTCAATAGCTTGTTCCTCAAACTCAACAAATGCTCCTGAAATATCCAATAGCCCCGCTGGAAAATCTGAATCAAATCAATCCGTAACCTCATCTCTGGCTACAGGTCCGCAAACAGCAAGCCAATCACCCGTTCCCCAAAATGCTGTTAGTGTTGTCGTTGCCGGGTATATAAACCATGGACCTCTGCAGCCCACTGTAAAGGAAATAAAGGATGTCATGGCTAAATACGGGGATAAAGTGGCAGTCACCTGGATTGATTTAGGCACAAAAGACGGCATAGCTTACTTTAAACAGAATGGCTTGACCGCCCACATGAATGTAATAATAAATGGTATTTACAAATACAAGGTTAATGGCAAGGATGTAGTATTTCAGTGGTTTGAAGGCACTCAATGGACTAAACAGGACCTGGATGCAGTGCTTTCAAGTCTAATCGACAAATAAAAACTCGACTAAATCCCGAGGTGTAGATTGAATTTTTCATATCTTGTTAAAGAATTGACCATGAGGAGAGGAAGAACCCTAACTAACCTTCTGGCGGTGGCAATTTTGGTTTCTATTTTCGTAATTTTGACCTCCGTCATGAATACCTATTCCGAAGCGATTTACCTGCCATTCAAGAATATTGGTGCTGATATGATAATCCAAAAAACCAGCAGTCAAGCCTCGACAACACTGACCAGTGCTATCCAATTACCTTTTGGCAAAGGCGTTTTTTACCAAAAAGAAATAGATGATATTGCCGCCTTAGAACCTGTAAAGGATATTTCCAAGTCTTTGGTGCTATGGCGTTTTGATAAGGGAAAGTTTATTTCCATCGAAGGGCTAGAACCTGATAGCTACATAGGCAAAAAATATAGTTCCTGGGTAACATCAGGCCATTTTTTTAATGCTGTCGAGGAAAACAAGGCGGTGGTCGAGAAGCATTTCGCTAAATTCTACGGGCTGAAATTAGGAGACACTTTACAACTTGGTAACTCGCCCTTTGAGATCATTGGCATAATTGCTACGCAGGGCGAGAGCCAGGTCTCAGCAACCAATATATACATTAATCTAGCCGCGGCACAAAAGCTTTCAGACATAGAGGGTTACAGTCAAGTATATGTTAAGCTTGATAATCTATCATCTGAACACATAATTAGATCTAAAATCAGTAACATCGACAAAGATGCTGTTATTGCCTCCGCGAGTTCGATAGCAACATCACTCAGCAATTTTGTACAGATTTACCACAAGTTCTATTTGCTTGTCCTGGCAATAATCGCACTTATTTTGACTGTAATATTGGTCCAGGTAAATGCTGGTTCACTTATGGAGAGGAGGAAGGACATAGGTGTGCTACAGGCAATCGGCTGGACGAAGGCAAATATAAGCCGACAGCTAATATCAGAGGTCTTCCTGCTGACTATTTCCGGCTTTGTTTTTGGCATTATTGCCAGTTTGCTAATTGTAACAGCGATCGGAACTATTAGCATTCAGGCAAATACAATACAGGGGCTGGATAACAGTTTAGCTACTTTAACAGCACCTCTTACGCTTTCAGGTTTTGCCGTCTGGCAGTTTTTCATATTAACATTAGTAATATCTGTAGCAGTATCATTTTTCTTAGCCAGAAAATTGGCCAGCATGAAGCCGTTGGTAAATCTAAGGAATGCTTAGGTTCATTGTAGGAATGTAGAATGCCTCGTAAAAAAGTTCTTGTTGTTGATGATGACGTCAAAATAATAAAGATTTTGAAGATTTATTTGCAGCAGGATGGCTGTGAAGTACATACTGCGCTGGACGGTAATGAAGCATTACGCCTCGCTAGAGATAAGCATCCTGACGTTATAATATTGGATCTTTTGCTGCCCGGTATAGATGGGTACGAAGTCTGTCGAATCTTAAGAGCCGAGTCGGAGGTGCCCATTATTATGCTAACCGCCAAGACTGCCGAGCAGGACAGGATAAAAGGATTGGATTTGGGGGCTGATGACTATGTGATCAAACCATTTAGCCCGAGGGAGATTGCAGCAAGAGTGCGTGCAGTTTTGAGGAGGATGCCAGGTCTTGGACATGTCCCAGAGGAAATAAAACTGGGCTCTCTCAAAATAGACTTTGTCCAGCATGAGGTATCATTGGATGATAAAAATATCACTCTTACCCCCACCGAATTCAAATTACTAGGAATAATGGCCCGCTCACCAGGAAAGGTATTTAGCCGTGCAGAACTAATCGACCAGGTGTTTGATTATGATTTCGGGAGTTTCGAGCATACAGTGGAAACGCATATAAGAAATTTGCGTCGTAAAATTGAGCCCAATCCAGGTAACCCTAAATATATTGTGACAGTTTTTGGAGTAGGTTATAAATTCGCGGTGGATAGTAGAAATGATTCATAGTTTACGTTTTCGTCTATTCTTGGCATTCACCTTGGTTATATGTGTAGCCGTTGGCACAGTGTCACTTTTTGCGAGCCAAACATCGGGGGCTAAAATTCAGCAATATCAACAACAGTCTAACCAGGTAAAGATGGATAGGGCGCAATGCTTGTTGTTCCAGTATTACCAACATGGAGGAGGTTGGGATGAAGTGCAGCCTGTTGTACAACATATGGGAAGTATCTATGGTCAGAGAACCATTTTGGTTGACAGGAATGGTCTGGTTGTAGCTGACTCTGAGCTAGATAATGTTGGAAGGCAATACAATCCTACATGGCTTGGTAAAGAGCAACAGGCTCTCGATATTCGAGACGGTAATAATAAGGTAGGTGTCCTGTACATTGGCCCGGAAATTCTTCCTCAGGGTTCTGCTGCTTCAATTCAAAGCGTTTCTAGCTCAATCAATTGGTTTTTGCTATGGGGTGCAATAATGGCCATCATAGTGGCACTGGTGATTACTTTATTCTTGTCGCAGCGCATTTCTGCCCCGATTCATGCTATTACATCTGCCGCAAGTAAATTGGGCAAAGGAGATTTCTCGCAGAGGGTCAATTTCAAAGGAAAAGACGAAGTAGGAAAATTGGTCCAGACTTTTAATTCTATGGCTGGGGAATTAATGTCCATGACTGATAATTTGATTCGCGCCAAGCAACTTCAACAGAATCTGATTGCCGACGTAGCGCATGAGCTAAGGACGCCAGTTGCCGGCATTCGGGCTTATATGGAAGCTATACAGGACGGGCTTCTTGAACCAACCAAAGAGAATCTCAATTCCATATATGAAGATATTGGTCTACTATCACGGCTTATCGGTGACCTTCAAGTATTGTCCCAGGCAGACTCTAATGAATTGAATTTAATGTGTCAACCTGAAAACATTGCTACTGTCATCCACAGGGTAATGGAATCAATGCAGTCACAAGTTAGCATTAAGGGAATAAAGTTGAGCATTGACCTCCCCTCAATATTACCTGCCGTTGAAATTGATGCCTTGCGAGTAAGCCAGGTACTTCGTAATCTACTTGATAATGCAATATCGCATACACCACAAGGCGGTAAAATTGAGGTTACTGCGAAAGAATATGAAGGTTATATCGAAGTAAAAGTTAGTGACACTGGCGAAGGTATTCCAAAAGAGGAATTGCCTAACATCTTCGAACGGTTTTACAGGGTAGATAAATCTCGAACTAGAGCTACGGGCGGAAGTGGACTGGGGCTTACAATTGCGAAGCGCTTGGTTGAGGCTCACGGCGGTGAGATCAATGTCCAAAGTGAATTAGGAAAAGGCAGTAGCTTTACATTCACTATCCCTAAATCTCCTAAATATTGAATATATATATCAAGTCCTTTTTAATAAACTGTTGCTATATCTAAATTCAGGTAGTTTCAGGGTATCCATCTACGCTTAATGTTATGCAGGCTCAACACGAAGAGAACTATGCAGAATGCGGCAAGGATAAGGAAGTCAAGCGATAGAGGCATAATTTGTGTGCCACTGACCGCTCCATGGAGAATGTCAACACCATAGGTTACAGGCAATATATATGAAAGCGGGCGGATGAATATGGGCAGTGACATGATGGGAAAGAATAGTCCGCATAGGAAAATCATGGGAAATCTGAAGAAATTGGAAAAGGTTT
>Ga0208828_1000014_pt1 | contig 88694 bp, 88 predicted proteins | sample Kivu_160m_FD_185487 | JGI IMG/M metagenome (GOLD analysis project Ga0208828, IMG submission 185487) | Freshwater microbial communities from Lake Kivu, Western Province, Rwanda to study Microbial Dark Matter (Phase II) - Kivu_160m (SPAdes)... | ecosystem: Environmental > Aquatic > Freshwater >... | reverse complement strand
AATGTAAATTATGATGCTTATATAAATTTTTTAAAAATATATAAATAAGTTTGTGACCAGCTTGGGGTTTAACATTAATAGATAAAAAATAAGAGGATAAAGGATAAATGTATTCATACGGTAATTGTCAATCAAGATATTGTACAAATTGTGGCATAAGAATTTACTACTGTACTTCTTGTGGGAAGGAAATATCTCATAAATGTAAAGATATTGGGTTTTTTTCAACTTTAAATAATACACATATCTGTAGTAGAAATATTCTTAATAATAAGGGTGTTTATTGTAGTAACTGTGGTTCAAAGCAATCTTATTGTTCTAGATGCGGAAATTTATTACCATGTGGTTCTTATTCACATAATTGTATTAATTTATATGGAAGTGGAAGTTATTGTAGTAATTGTGGTTCCAAGAATTCTTATTGTTCTGAATGTGGAGAATTATTGCCTTGTTTCTGTGAAAGGTGTTATTCAATTCATATTTGCAAGAAATATTTTTAGTAAATCTTGACATAAGTTATCGATTACCCAGATGATTCAATTATCCTGATTACTATTTAGTCTCCTTAGTCTTACAATATGTCCAGTTTCAATGGTGATTTTATTATGAACCTGGAAGAAAAAATAGGGCAGGCAATAGAGGGAACGGAGATCATGAAGCCACCTGCAAAGCTTTTGGCTTTGTTTGATTCCACAACTATCCATTATTATCTTCTTACTGTCCCCATGTATCTTGATTTTGAGGGAAGAAGTCCCGAATCCGAAACGGTAATAAGAGAAGGAATGATAACTTGGCAGAGGGGGAAGCTAGAAAAAGCGTTCGAGATTCTTGCCGAAGAGGACAGCGATCTTGCTATGATTCTATGCGGTGAAGAATTTGCAGAAGACAGCACGCTATTATCTTAAATATTATCTGCTTTATTTTGTTTAAATTATAACCTAATAAAACAATAAAAAAATTTTTAAAGAATTTTCTAAAAACTTTTATAAAATAATTATTTGACAATTCTTATAATTTCTGATACTATTAAAAACAATCTTTGGATAGAGACTTCATCTGGTAATATTTGAGGCTTGCAGACGAAAGAATGCAGGAAGAGAAAAAAATCTAAGTGAGGTCGTTGAAGTCCAGAGAATTAGGCCCCGAGGTGTTGAGTAACCTAAGGTCGTGAGGTTATGGTAAAAGATAACTCGGGGTTTTTTTTATTCAACTCTCTTTTGTTTTATAGTATTTTAGTTAAGAGCCATTTGTTACCCGCTGTTTACCTCTCTAAATAAAATATCGAAGAGCTTAGAGAAATGATAGCATTTGAAAGGAGGTAAATATGCAAGGTAGCAAACTATATGTAGGAAATTTAAACTATTCTGTTACTAATGAGCAATTAGAAGAGCTTTTTTCCTCACATGGCAAGGTCCAATCAGCCAATGTAATTGGAAATAAAGGTTTTGGTTTTGTTGAACTGTCAGATAATGCAGAAGCAGAAAAAGCCAAAGAAGCTTTAGACGGCACGTCCTTTGAAGGTCGTACTTTAAAAGTTGATGAAGCACTTCCACAAAGACCAAGAACCGAAAGAAGGTATTAAATAATAAAACTGCGTAAAGACTTTTTTAAAAGGATTTGTACGTAGATTTAGTTCTTCATAATAATGATTTGTTGTTTATATTAAATTAAGCAACAAATCATTTTTTAATTTACCCTTTGTAATATTTCACTACTAAATCTGAAAAACCTGGACTTAGATTACTTTTGCCGCATTTAGGGCATGGGTCAGAAGCTGGTCTCTGACAGCTTAAGCAAAATGCGCTTCCACAACCGGGGCAGATGGTGCATTCATACATCGGTATATCAAGGGAATTCCCCCCGATCACTGTTCCTCCACCGCGCCTGATATCTTCGGCAATTGTAGTGGGTAACTGACCTATTATCTTCCCACATTTAGAACATTTTATATCTCCGCTTTTCATTTCACACACCTCCCTTCGGACATCGCTATTTTCATCCCGTAAAGCCTTAGCAAGAGGTTCTATAATCCTTTTATCTTCTCAAGAGCCCCAACTGCTGCACTTCGGACAAACATATCTCCATATTTTAAAGCCTCAGTTAGAGGTTCTATAGCTCTTTTATCTCTTATCTCCCCAAGAGCCCTGACTGCACCACTTCGGATAAGGGTATCTTTATTCTTTAAAGCTTTAATTAGAGGTTCTACAGCAGGCTCTCCTATCTTCCTGAGAGATTCTATTGCTATAAATTCGACAATATCATTTAAAACCTCAATAAGAGGTTCTACTGCCCGGCTGTCTCCTATCTTCCCAAGAGCTTCCGCTGCATCTCCTCGGACATTGGGATCTTTATCCTTTAAAGCACTGATCAATCCTTCAACATCTTTATTTGCTTTCAATTCCTCGATATTTGATCCGCCAGATATTCCCATCTTCGTACCTCCTTATACTCCCAATCGTGTTAATTATTTTCTTTTTAATTTTAAGATTGGCTTCTTTCTTTATTTTCATTAATTTACACTATTAAAAAAATTTTAACACTAAAAAGCAATTTATAAAAATAAGGAGGAAAACAAAAATAGAAATTGCAGGTATTTATCATTTGTTATAAAGTAAAAGAAACTTTATAGGAAAGAAAGGAGGCTGCAAATGTCAATTGCAAAAGTAACTGAAGTTAAAGTGTCTTCTCCCACAAGCTTTGATGATGCAATAAAGGAAGGCATAATACGCGCAAATAAAACCCTTAAGAATGTTAAGTCCGCATGGTTAAAGGATTTTGAAGTTATAGTAGATAATGAAGGTAAAATTGCTGAATACAGAATTTTGATGAAGGTCACTTTCATTCTTGAAGACTAAGTTTTATTCTTTACCGTCCCAACAATAAAGACAAAGTTTTTCTTTGGGCAGTCCGATGGCTTTTACCATGTCATTAATCGTTTGATATTTAAGCGAGGTTACCCCTAATTCTTTTTGAATAGTCTTAATCATTTTTTGATGTAGAGGCGATTTATCATCAATAAAAGCTTTAATATCAAAATGTTTTTTGCCCATAATTTTTTTAATAACTCTTCTGGCGGCTAATTCTTTTTTTGTCCGTGTCGATAAAAGATAAGGACAAGGAAACATCAAGGGTGGACAGGCAATCCGCACATGAATTTCTTTCGCTCCATTCTGCCAGAGTTTCTCAATGGCTTGATTTCTTAGCTGAGTTCCCCGAACGATAGAGTCGTCACAAACAACAATTCTTTTCCCTTCGATAACACTTTTAATCGGGATTAATTTCAGTTTAGCTACCTTGTTTCTAATTTCTTGAGATGGTGGTGTATAGCTCCGACCATAACCATCGGTATATTTAACCAAAGGGCGCCGGTAAGGAATTCCTGAAGACATAGAATAACCTAAAGCATGTGCTGTTCCTGAATCAGGAACGCCAGTCACCAGATCAGCTTTAATTTTATCGTCTTTGGCCAAATTGGCCCCACAATTTTCTCTAACCTTCTCGACATTAATACCCTCATAAGAAGAAGCTGGATAGCCGGTGTAAATCCATAAAAAAGCACAAACTTTACTATTTTTATTACCATTTTTTTCTTTTTTTAAACCCTCTTTAGTTAAAAGTACAATTTCCCCTGGTTGTAATTCTAAAATAGGTTCAAAACCTAAATTAGGAAAAGCGCAAGTTTCTGAGGTTACAGCTAAAGTTTCCTCATTTTGACCAATGACTAATGTTGTTTTTCCAGAAACATCCCGCGCAGCGTAAATTCCTTCTTTGGCTAAGACTAACAAAGAAATAGAACCAATAATTTGACTGAAAACATATTCTATACCACTGATAATGTTACTTTTTTTAGCAATTAATTTGCTAATCACCTCTGTCGCATTAATCATACCACTGCTCATTTCCGAGAAACTTCCCCCCTGACTCATAATTTCTCTTGCTAATTCATTTTTATTACGCAAAAGACCAGAAGTAGCAATGGCAAATTTGCCAAAGGAACAGGAGATAATAATTGGCTGGGAATCAAAATCACTAATGACGCCAATTCCCTTTTTGCTTTTTAGTTTAGGAAGTTCTTCAATAAATTTAGATTTAAATTGAGAAGTAGAAATATCATGAATACAGCGAGTAATTTGGTGATTTAAAACAGCCATTCCTGCCTTTTTAGTGCCTAAATGAGAATGATAATCAGTCCCATAAAAAAGAGTTTGCCGGCAGTCTTTAGATGAAACAATACCAAAAAGTCCACTCATGTTAGCTGAATTTTAACATCTTTTATCAATTTTATTAATTAAATAATTTAAAATCTTTTTTAACTAAAGAAATATTTTTAGAAAACTTTTATGTCGATTGCTATTTAGTCTCCTTAGTCTTACAATATGTCCAGTTTGAATGGTGATTTTATTATGAACCTGGAAGAAAAAATAAGACAGGCAATAGAGGGGACGGAGATCATAAAGCCGCCCGCGAAACTGCTGGCCTCATTTGACTGCACAACAATCCATTATTATCTGCTTACTGTCCCCATGTATCTTGATTTTGAGGGAAGAAGTCACGAATCCGAAACGGTAATAAGAGAAGGAAGGATAACCTGGCAGAGGCCAAAGGTAATCACTCCTTCCTATATGCTCCGGGTAGAGGGATTCAGCGGGGAAGCCAGAAAAGCCTTTGAAATGCTTGCCCAGGAGGATAGTGACCTGGCTATGATTCTCTACGGTTTGAGGTTGAGTAAAGATTTTGAAAAAATGGATATAGTATCCAATTCGCTGGCGACGGTGGCTTCAAACATATCCGACGATATAGAGAAGAAAAGGGATCCATACAGCGCAATCATCAAAGGGATAGACCAGTTCTGGGATGTCTCACTTTCTAAATTCATACAGGAGATTGTAGATGAGAGCGCTTACAACTCACAGCTTCCGGATCTTATGAGAAACAGTTCGGTCAGGGTAGGAAGCGGAGGATTTCCGGTAGTTACCAGGGATAGTCTGGGAATTCCTGTAATAGCAAGAAATGAAATAGAGATCCTTTTTAAATTGTTTGAAAAAGGAGAGATAGATCCATTTGACCTAAAACAGGAACTGGACAGATGGGGAATGTTCGAACAGTATCAGGACAGATTTTTCAAATACTTCAGAAAAGGAATTGGAAGAAAGTAATTTAAGAATTACTAGTTATAGTTTAAAATCAATAAAGGTGATCCAAATGAATACTGTAATTGTTTCTAAAAAAGGTAGAGTTTTAATACCAAATGAAATAATGGAAAAATATAATATAAAGAATGGCGACAAGATAAAATTTATTGACTATGGTAATGTCATTTCATTAATTCCTATTTCAAAAGATGGAATCAATTCGTCTGCAGGAATTCTTAAATCAAAAAAGTCGCTAACAAAACTACTGCTCGAAGACAGGAAAAAGAAATTGAGAGGTAAGACAACCTTTTAATTATTGCTAAACCAGAAGCATCTCGTCCGGTTCAAGAAGTGAGATTCCTGCATCCTTTCCCACAATTTCCACCTTTATTATCTTTTTGGGTTTCTTGAGATCTATTTTTTCCCTGTCAACCACATCGGTGAGTTTTACTATGAGTTCCTTAAAATCCAGCTTGTCATAATATCTCTTTTCGATATCCATCATCCACTTTTCATCTTTCTTGATTTTGGGAACAAGAGACTTTATTGCTTTCTGCATATCTGGGAGGGTAGATTTTACCCATTTGTCTATTGGGATGTAGCGGTATGTCTTTCCGAAAAGGTCCCTGTCCTTTTTGGATATCGTTCTTAGTTTTTTTACCAGTTCTTTTGGCTTTGAAACATCCATAAGGAAAATACCATGATATTTTGATTTTAAAAACTTCGGTTTTGCCTTTATTTCCTTAAATAGATGTTCGATCCTTTCCATACTGCTTTCGGTGTGGGCCGGGTCGTAGGTTATAAGAAGCTTTACGTCCATTGGAGTCCTCCTTTCTTCTTAAGTTATTTTTTAATTATATCAACTACGAAGATTTATAAAAAGCCAAACTTATTTTATAATATCAGAAGGTCATATTTAAAGGCATACTTGAAAGTACAGGAGAGAGTGATTTCGTGTTTCACAGGCAGGCGCTTGAAGACAGAGTAATAGAAGTAAGAAATGATAAGGACAGGGAAGGATGGCTCATTTCCGAGTTCAAGCCATTTATTGCCGGGGTGGCACAGAAAAGAGCAGGGAAATTTCTCGAATATGGAGTTGACGAGGAGCTTTCGGTCGGACTTTCCGCTTTCAAGGAAGCAATGGACTGCTATGATAAAAAAAGAGGGAAGTTTTTAAGTTTTGCCAGGCTCGTAATAAACATGCGCCTGATCGATTATTACCGAAAGCATAGTAAAAAAGGTAAAGAAAAGAATCTGAATCTGGATGACGATAGTGATCCTGCCGCAGGTCTTATTGACTCTGCTTCAATGGAGCAATACAGGATCGATGAAGAGAATGAGAAGAGAATACTTGAGATAATGGAATACAGGGCCGAGCTGCAAAAATGGGGAATTACTCTGGAGGAGCTGGCAGAAATATCCCCCAGGCAGGAAAGCCTGAGGGAAGAGTATAAAGAGGTGGCAAGAGAGATCGTAAGAAATAGCTTTATGCTAAGGGACCTCATGAGGTCAAAGAGGTTACCCTTAAAGGAACTTGGAGAGATTATGCCGTTACACCGGAAAAAACTGGAGCGGGGACGAATATATATAATAGCTATGGTTCTGGCAATGATCGGAAACCTCAGCTATGTGGATATCCGCAGAGGTGGTGGAAGATGAAAGCAATGATAATGGAAATACATAAGGACTATTGTATCGTCATGACAAAAGACGGACAATTTTTAAAGCAGAATATCCCGGCAGGAGTATTTGAAATCGGTGATGAGATAGTGGTCGTCAGAGAATACTCCTATGAACCGAAGACAATAAAAGCCGGCTGGTTGAAGAGCCTGTCGGTTGCATCTATGGCCGTGGTTGTGGTGGCGATACTTTCGATTTTTGGGGTATGGTATTTCAAACAGTATCTTCCTTTGAGGAATGCGGCCCTGCTGACAGAGAATACAACCGAAGAGACAGCACAGGCGGCAGCAGAAGAAGAAGTTGCCGAAGAGGCCCGGGAAGAGAGTACCGAAGGAACCGGTTTAGGCATGGAATTAGATCGGGGAGAAACAGTCAGCTTTGAAAAAACCTATTCTCTTATCGAAGAGCCGAAGGTCGATGATGAAAATATAAATGGTGTCCTGGCTTTTTCTTATGAGATCATAAATAACGTAAGCTTACAGGTCGAATTTAGAAATATAAGCAGTGTTTTGAGTTTCAACGGAACCATTACACTTACGACACTTTTTTCCGATTATAGTGTGTCTCAGACAAAAATAATTCCTCTTGATGGTTTTGAACCGGCTCGGGTTGAAAAGGAACCGATTTTCCTTAAAGTAGATGAAGCCAGTTTAAAGCTGGAAGTAAACGGGAACGCTTACTAGGTGGGATTATTTATTGATTCTTTACATACCCCGTTTAATTTCAGGTATCTATCGTATATATATTAAGGATTTATAATATAAAGATTTATAAGAATGACCAGGGAGTTTTTATGAAAAAAAGTAAACTTGTTTCAATTCTTGCCATTCTCGTTATGATTATGTTTCTTTTCAATGCAGCTCTGCTTACAGCGTGTGCCGGAAAAGAGGATGGGGAAACAGCAGAAGTAGAGGAAGTTTCCATAGAGGAGTCAGATAAACTCGCAGGTTCGGCTGATAAGAATCTGGTTGATGCAAATACCGGCTTTGGTTTCAATATCTTAAGGGAGCTTACTGCAGAAGATGAGGACAGCAATGTATTCATATCTCCTCTTTCAATACTTCTTGCTCTTGCAATGACATATAACGGCTCAGTGGGTGAAACCAATCTGAGTATGGCCGAAGCCCTGGGTTTTAGCGAGTTCGACCTTGAAGAACTCAATTCCGGATTTCATGATCTTCTTGTGAGTATAATGAATGCCGACAGCGATATAGAGTTGTCCATTGCAAATTCCATATGGTACAAGATGGGATACGATATAGATCAGGATTTTATCGATAGAAATAAAAATTACTACTCGTCGGAAGTAAATGAGATCGATTTTACCAAACCGGGAGTGCTGGATACTATAAACGGATGGATAGAGGATAAAACAAAGGGCAAGATTGAAAAGATGCTGGATGTCATTCCCCCCGATGCGGTGATGTATCTTATAAATGCCATTTATTTTAAAGGAAATTGGACAAATCCTTTTAATGAGGACCTGACGGTTGACGATGATTTTTACCTTCCGGATGGAACAACAAAGAAAGTTCCGATGATGAGTCAGGAAGGGAATTTTGCCTACTATGACGGTGATGGTTTCTCAGCAGTAAAACTTCCCTACGGGCAGGAAAAGATGGCTATGTATATAATCCTACCCGATGAGGGAGAGGAGATCGATTCAGTTATCGAATCCCTTGATGAAGAGAGCTGGAATGAGATAAGCAAGTCGTTTTCCGGCACAGAAGTTTCCCTGGTTATGCCCAAATATAAGATGGAGTACGGGGTGAAGGTTATAAACGACGTACTCACTAATCTGGGCATGGGAATAGCTTTCGGTCCGGAAGCAGATTTCAGTGGAATAAGTCCCGGTATATTAATATCCCGGGTTCTGCATAAGGCTGTTATAGAAGTAAACGAGAAAGGAAGCGAGGCAGCCGCTGCTACGGTTGTCGAGATGATAGAATCGGCAATGGAACCCACGGAGATAGTACAATTTATAGTTAATAGGCCTTTCTTCTTTACAATCTCCGATGACAGAAGCGGAAGCATTCTTTTCATGGGAAAAGTCGTTGAACCTTAAAAAAGTGAAGGGTTTTTATTTAGTCACATATTTTTTCGATTGTATCAGGATTGACTGAAGTGAGATATTATAGCTTAAGCGAGGTACCATGGCTGAGATATTTGAGGTAATAAAAAAGAGACGAAGCGTGCGAAAATTTACGGATCAGCCTGTAGAAAAAGAAAAGATTATGAAAATGATCGAAGCGGCCAGACTGGCTCCATCAGCATCCAACGGGCAGCCCTGGAGATTTGTTGCGGTGACCGATAAAGAACTACGTTACCGGGTAGTCAGGGAATCACTGGGAATAATCAACCAGTGGGCCCGGTCCGCCCCTCTTATCATAGTCGGCTGTTCAGTAAGAAAGAGTCTTTTCACTCACTATATAGGAGAAGCAATAATCAGGGTCCAATACCACCTGATCGATGTTGGAATCGCTCTGGAACACCTGGTCCTTGAAGCCGAAGATCTGGGACTTTCCACCTGCTGGATAGGCTGGTTTAATGCCAGGAGGTTAAAAAAGATCTTAAATATACCCCTGATATGGAAGATAGTGTCTCTGATAGCGGTAGGATATGCGCAAAAAGATTTAAAAACCGGTCCCAGAAAAAGGCTGCCCCTGGATAAAATTTTAACTTTTAGATAATACTAAAGGTTTCTTACAGAAAAAATATTCTTTGGACAAATGTAAAATATATTATATAATATTGGGGTATTACTGAAATAGTTTTACATTTTAAAATAGAGTAGTAGGGATTTTATATTAGAAGTGCGTAAATGAAAATAGGATTTTAGTCTTCTTTCCATATCTATTATTTTCCATTTCAAATTCAAAATAATATATCTCTACGCCTCTTTTTATATATAGCAAATCAATTAGAGGAAAGGTATTTTTAAGTGAACAAGAGAATGTACGTGGGCAATCTGGACTACAACACTACTGACAAAGAACTGGAAGAGTTTTTTTCACAGGCAGGTACCGTTACTTATTCCAAAGTCATTTCCAGAATGGATGGAAAATCAAGAGGCTTTGGATTTGTAGAAATGGAAACCGAGGAACAGGCGAAGGCTGCTATTGAGAAATTCAACCAGAGCGATTTCAAAGGAAGAACAATTGTAGTCAATGAAGCCAGAACCCAAAACAAAGGAAATTTTGATGGTCCGAGAGAGAGAAACTACGGCAATGGCGGCGGCTACAGAAGAGAAGGCGGCGGCGGTAAAGGAGACTTAAATTATAAGCTCCGACAGCTAAGAAAGAACATGGGATAAGTTTTAAAATTTATACTTGTTTTTTTGTCTGTAATCTTCTATAGTATCTTTCTAGCAGAATACTAAACAAAATAATATTACCTTTAAAATAGTCCGGAGAGGCTAAAAAGGAATGAAAAAAATATTTTTAGAATATAAAAATAAAAGATTTGTTTTGACCTTCTTACCTTTATGGTAAGGAGGTTTTTTTATATGGGGAAGAGATATGAAAGAAAAAGCGCAAATATTAAGTGAAACTGATATAGACAGGGTGATAAAGAGGATATCACACGAGATCCTTGAAAGAAACAGGGGTTCGGAAAGTCTGGTTTTTATAGGCCTTCAAAAAAGAGGGGTGCCTCTGGCAAAAAGAATAGCGGAAAACATCAAAAAATTCGAAGGGACCGAAATCGAGACCGGAAAGCTTGATATCACATTTTACCGTGATGATATCGGGAAGAATATAAAACCAACTGCCCAGATAACCGATATCTCCTTCGACATAGAGGGAAAGAACGTGATTCTGGTCGATGACGTGCTCTATACAGGAAGGACGGTAAGAGCGGCACTCGATGCAATAATAGATTTTGGAAGGCCAGGATCGATACAGCTTGTGGTTCTGGTTGACAGGGGTCACCGGGAACTTCCCATAAGGGCGGATTATGTTGGAAAGAATCTTCCCACATCGCTGAACGAATCCGTGGATGTCAAATTAAAAGAAACCGATGGTGAAGACAACGTCACACTGGCGGAAGGGGAATAATATGCTTGGTAAAAAAAGTATACTGGATGCAGGCAGCCTTGAACCGGAAGATATAAATCTTATACTTTCGAATGCCGATTCTTTTCTTGAAATATCAAGAAGGGACGTAAAGAAAGTTCCGACTCTGCGCGGTAAAACGGTGGTTAATTTATTTTTCGAAGCGAGCACGAGGACAAAAACCTCGTTCGAGATTGCGGCCAAAAGGCTAAGTGCAGACATAATCAATTTTTCCTCGTCCACCAGTAGTCTTAAAAAAGGTGAATCTATAATCGATACCCTTAAAACCATACTTTCGATGAATGTCGATCTTATCGTCATAAGACACAGCGACAGCGGAACGGCCAGGATGATAAAAAGGTTTGTGGATGTCCCTGTAATAAATGCAGGAGATGGCAAATACCAGCATCCGACACAGGCTCTGCTTGATCTCTACACCATAAAGAAAAGATTCGGAAAATTCGAGGGACTTAAAGTGGCAATCGTGGGAGATTTCCTGGACAGCAGGGTGGCAAGGTCGGATATGGATCTATTCGAAAAGATGGGGATGGATGTGACCATCGTGGCTCCGTCAATGCTTCTTCCGGAAGACTACTCGAAAATGAAGGTAAGACACAATATCGATGAAGTCATCGAGGATACGGATATTTTATATATGCTTAGAATGCAGTTTGAAAGACAGGACAGGAAATTTTACCCCTCCGTGATGGAATATAACAGGTTCCTGACTCTGGATATGAAAAGGCTCGGGATGATGAAACCTGGATCGGTGGTAATGCATCCGGGACCGGTGAACAGGGGAATAGAGATTACAGATGAAGTCATGGATGCAAGCGGCAAACTGGGAGAAAAGATTGCAATCGAAGAGCAGGTGACTTATGGAGTGGCAATAAGAATGGCAATACTTTATTTGATACTTGGTTGATATCAGGTTAGAAATTTGGTTAATGGTAACAGGTGATAACAAATGGCTAAGGATGAAAAAAAGAACATACTTATAAAATCGGGCACAATAATTGACCCGGAAAAGGGCAAAGAATTAGTTACAGATATTTATATAAAAGACGGGATCGTTGCCGGCATCAAAGAAAATATAAAAGCTGGCGGGGATGATGTCACTAAGATAAATGCGAAGGGCTTTATGGTCTCACCGGGATTTGTGGATATGCATGTCCACCTGCGCGACCCGGGGTTCGAAGATGAGGAGACTATTGAAACGGGGGCGCTTGCTGCAGTAAAGGGAGGAATAACCACTGTCGTCTGCATGCCGAATACCAATCCCGTCATAGATAGCGATGCTCTTGTTAAATATATTCTGGAAAAATCGCAGGATGCAGCCTGCAGGGTACTGCCGGTAGCCGCAATGACGAAGGACCTCAAGGGCAAAGATATTACCGAGATGGGAATCCTTTCCGAGACAGGCGCGATTGGTTTTTCTGATGATGGAAAATGCGTGGCTGACAGCAGGGTGATGTATGAGATTATGAGATATTCCACACAGTTTGGGCTTCCCCTTATACTGCATGAGGAAGACTACTTTATATCGGAAGGAGGTCTCATGCATGAAGGATATTATTCATCTATGCTGGGACTTGAGGGAATATCGACTTTAGGGGAAGACGTGATGATAGCCAGGGATATAATGCTTGCAAGAAAAAGCGGCGCCAGGGCCCATATAACTCATTTGAGTACCAGGGGTGGCGTAGAAATGATAAGAAAGGCAAAGGAAGAAGGACTGAAAATAACCTGCGATGTGACTCCTCATCACCTGTTCTTTAACGACAGCTATCTTACCTCCTTTAATACAAACTTGAAGGTTAAGCCGCCTATAAGAAGCGAGGAAGACAGGCTGGCGCTGATAAGCGGATTAAAAGAGGGAGTTATCGATGCAATAGCGAGCGATCACGCGCCTCACCTGGATACCGAAAAAAATACTACTTTCAAACTAGCAAGCTTTGGGACAATCGGGCTTGAGACGTTATTTGCGGCAGTTTTCACAAAGTTATGCCTGGAAGAAAAGATGAGCATCTCCAGACTGGTAAACTTGATTACCATTTCACCTGCAAAGATACTTGGCATCGATGCAGGAAAAATTGAGGTGGGAAAAACTGCAAATATTACAGTTATAGATACGAGCGCCGAAGAAGAGATAAAGAGGGAAAGCTTTATATCAAAAAGTAAGAACAGCGCTTTTATAGGGCAGAAGCTAAAGGGGAAAATAGTCTGCACCATAAGCAAGGGCAAACTTGCCTGTATGAATAAATGATATTTATAGAGAGAAATAGAAGCAAAGCATAAAAATAGAAAGATAGAAAATAAAGATAGAAAGGATTTAAAATTTTGAAGGCAATCTTGATGCTGGAAGATGGAAAAGTATTCGAAGGCACAAATATAGGATACAGCGGTGAAACGATTGGCGAAGTAGTGTTCAATACATCCATGATGGGATATCAGGAAATATTGACCGATCCTTCTTACTGTGAACAGATTGTCATAATGACCTATCCGCAGATTGGAAATTATGGTGTAAACAGCGTAGATGTGGAATCCGGTAAGATTCAGGTAAAAGGAATCATCGTAAAAGAATTCTTTGATTATTATAGCAACTGGAGAGCGGAGGGCAGCCTCGGAGATTATCTTAAGAAATATAATATCGTGGGCCTTGAAGGGATAGACACAAGGGAACTTACGAGGCATATAAGGCTTGAGGGTGCAATGAAGGGAATCATTTCAACCGAAACCGGAGATAAGAAAGAATTGAAAAAAAAGCTGAAAGGATATCCCTCAATTATTAAGAGGGATCTTGTTAAATTTGTTACCTGTGAAAGGCCATATGTCTATAATCCCAAGAAACGTGATTATAGATATAATGTAGTGGCACTGGATTTTGGGATGAAACTGGGTATTCTAAAATGTCTGGATTGGGAAGGTTTCAGAATAACAGTAGTACCGGCATCTACCGGTACAGGAGAAATCTTAAAATATGATCCTGATGGTATTTTCCTCTCCAATGGACCCGGAGATCCATCGGCTGTTGATTATGCAATTACGACAATAAGGGAACTTATTGGTAAAAAACCTATATTCGGGATCTGCCTTGGGCATCAATTTCTGGCCCTTGCTCTGGGGGCAAAGACTTTTAAATTAAAATTCGGCCATCACGGTGGCAATCACCCGGTTAAAAATCTTGAGACCGGAAAGGTCGAAATAACATCGCAGAATCACGGATTTGCGGTTGATGAGGAATCATTGAAACATATTGCCGGCTGCAGGGTGACGCATATAAATTTAAATGACAGTACCATAGAGGGCTTGAGATATACGGGTGTAAATGCTTTTACTGTACAAACACATCCTGAAGGGAAACCAGGACCTCATGACTCAAGATATCTTTTTAGTAAGTTCACCGAACTAATTAAAAAATTCTCCAGTAGAAATTGAAAGGGATTTATGCCGAAGAGAAAAGATTTAAAGAAAATACTGCTGATAGGTTCCGGACCGATAGTGATCGGACAGGCCTGTGAGTTTGATTATTCCGGAACACAGGCCTGCAAGGTTCTGAAGCAGGAAGGCTACAAGGTGGTACTTGTTAACAGCAATCCTGCAACAATAATGACGGATCCTGAGTTTGCGGATAGGACCTATATCGAACCGTTGACTCCCGAGTTTGTGGAAAAAATAATCAAAAAGGAAAGACCGGACGCACTGCTTCCGGCACTTGGAGGACAAACAGGATTGAATATGGCGGCAGCTCTGTCAAAAGAAAAAGTGCTGGAGAGGTATGGTGTAGAACTTATAGGGGTAGATATCAACGTCATCAATAAGGCAGAAGACAGGGAACAGTTCAAGGAAGCGATGACTAAGATCGGTCTCTATGTTCCCCAGAGCAGATATGCACATAGCCTGAAAGAAGCTTTAAGTTTCAGCAGGAAATTAAAGTTCCCTCTGGTGGTAAGACCCAGTTATACCCTTGGAGGAATGGGAGGAGGAGTTGCGTTCAATAAAGATGAATTTATGGAAATAGTCACAAGAGGTCTTGATATTTCGCCAAGATCCGAGGTCCTTGTAGAGAAATCCGTTGCAGGCTGGAAGGAAATCGAACTGGAGATGATGAGAGATAAGAATGACAATATTGTCATAGTCTGCTCCATCGAAAATTTCGATCCCATGGGTGTTCATACCGGAGACAGTATTTGTGCCGCACCTGCGCAGACTCTTACATATAAAGAGTATCAGAATATAAGAGATGCGGGCTTAAGAATAATGAGAGAGATCGGTGTAAATGCAGGCGGATCGAATATACAATTTGCGGTTGATCCCGAAAACGGAAAAGTAGCGGTCATCGAACTTAATCCCAGAGTTTCAAGAAGCAGCGCTCTGGCTTCCAAGGCAACCGGCTATCCTATTGCGAAGATCGCCACAAAGCTTGCCATAGGGTATACGCTTGATGAGATTCCGAATGACATCACAAAAAAGACGCCGGCATGTTTCGAGCCTTCCATAGATTATGTGGTTGTCAAATTTCCAAGATGGACATTCGAGAAATTCCCGGGAACGGACCCAAGCCTGACGACAAGGATGAAATCCGTTGGAGAGGTACTGGCTATCGGAAGGACATTCAAGGAAGCTCTCCAGAAGTCGATAAGATCGCTTGAGATAGATAGATACGGACTGGGTTCAGACGGGAAAAATGATATAAGGGAAGAACTCCTTGAAAGTAAGTTATCCGTTCCCAATCAGGACAGGGTTTTTTATATCAAATATGCATTTGAGAAGGGAATGAGTATCGAGGAAATATTTAACTATTCAAAGATAGATCCCTGGTTTTTATTCAATATCAAACAGCTTGTAGAGTTTGAAAAAAGTTTTAAATGCGAGGATATCAAAAGTATGACAAAGGAAAGACTGTATGAAGCAAAGAAACTGGGTTATTCCGATATCCAGATTGCACATCTCTGTAATACAGGCGAGGATGAAGTCAGGACCTTAAGAAATAAACTCAATATAAAAGCGATCTTTAAACCTGTTGATACCTGCGCAGCGGAATTTGAGGCTTATACACCCTACTATTATTCTACCTATGAGGCAGAGGATGAGATTTTGCCTTCCCAAAAAAAGAAAATAGTGATTCTGGGAGGCGGACCGAATCGTATTGGACAGGGTATAGAATTCGATTATTGTTGTGTACACGCTTCTTTTGCCCTTCATGACGCGGGTTTTGAAGCTATAATGGTTAACTGTAATCCAGAGACCGTGAGTACGGATTATGATACATCGGATAGACTTTATTTCGAGCCGCTGACATTCGAGGATGTCTTAAATATCGTAGATGCCGAAAAGCCAGTCGGGGTCATTGTTCAATTCGGGGGGCAGACTCCTTTAAAGCTTACACTGAGACTCCATAAAGCGGGTATAAATATTCTTGGGACATCACCTGATAGTATAGATCTTGCCGAGGACCGCAAAAGGTTCGGAGCTATGCTTGGAAAGTTAGATATCCCCCAGGCTGATAATGGAACTGCCATGAATGTGGATGAGGCAAAGAAGATAGCCATAAGAATAGGTTATCCGGTGCTTGTGAGGCCTTCTTATGTGCTGGGGGGAAGGGCTATGAATATAGTCTATAATGAAGAAACTCTTATCGATTATGTCAAAAATGCGACTGTGGTATCCAATGATAGGCCGGTACTTATAGATAAATTTCTGGAGCGGGCAATCGAAGTAGATGTTGATGCAATTTATGACGGAAAAGAACTCTTCATAGGCGGGATCATGGAACATATAGAAGAGGCAGGTATACATTCGGGTGACAGCGCCTGCGTGTTGCCGCCTTTTACTTTAAGTAAAAAAATAATAGAGGTGATCAAAGACTACACATACCGGATGGCAAAAGAACTCAAAGTGGTGGGGCTGATCAATATCCAGTATGCCATAAAAGATTCCATGGTTTACGTGCTGGAAGCCAACCCCCGCGCTTCGCGCACGGTTCCATTCGTAAGCAAATCCATTGGTGTCCCCCTCGCAAAGATAGCCGCACTTGTGATGACCGGCAGGAAACTAAAGAGTATGGATTTTAAAAGGATCGATCCCACAAGGTTAAAATATTACAGTATCAAAGAAGCGGTGCTGCCATTCAATAGATTTCCAGGTGTAGATACAATCCTCGGTCCGGAGATGAAATCTACCGGAGAAGTGATGGGTATAGACAGCAGTTTTGGAATCGCCTTTGCAAAGACCCAGATCGCTACCAATCAGGTATTTCCCATTTCGGGTTCAGTTTTTATAAGCGTAAATGATAAGGATAAGGATGATATAATCGGAATAGCCAGTAAACTGGCGCAGTTCGGTTTTAATATAATCTCAACCACGGGAACCGGTGATGTGCTGGAAGAAAAAGGAATAAAATGCCAGAAGGTTCCAAAGATCAGAGAAGGAAGACCCAATGTCCTGGATATGATAAAAAATGGAGAGATCGACCTTATCATAAATACCCCCGAGGGTAGCGTTGCCAGGAGCGACGGATATTATCTCAGAACCGCAGCGGTCCTTCACAATGTGCCATCGGTTACCACGATATCCGGGGCTCTTGCTCTGGTCCAGGGGATAAAAGAAATGAAATATAACTCTAAAGTCAGGGTTAAACCTATACAGGAATACTACTAAATGAAACTTTTAAGTGGAGAAATACTGTCTAATGAAAGATATGGCGACAATCTTTATAAGATGGAGGTTTTTTCGCCGTATATATGTAATAATGCGCAGCCGGCTCAGTTTATAAATGTTAAATGCTCAAGCGATGGATCTCTTGACCCCTTCCTGAGAAGACCTTTTGCTATTTTCGATATCGAAAAAAAATTCAACGTTTTTTCCTTATTATATCTTTTAAGAGGCAGAGGAACCCGGCTTATCTCCCGGCTTGAAAAGGGAGATATACTGGATTTTGCAGGTCCTCTGGGAAAAGCAATAGATCTGACAAGCAGCGGAGTAAATGTGCTTCTTATCGGGGGTGGTATAGGTATAGTTCCCCTGAATCTCATTGCCAGGATTGGTGTTAAAATGAAAAATAACATATTCTTTGCGGCAGGATTTAAAGATAATACTTTCCTGAGATGGGAAAAAGATTTGATCCGGCTCAAAATAAACTATACCGTGATGACCGAGGATGGATCCTGGGGAGAGAAAGGCCTGATTTCCGATTATATATGGGACAATTTAAAAACATTTGAAAATTACGATGTTTACTGCTGTGGACCCAGGGATATGCTCAAGACACTGCAAAATATTTACAAGAATAAAAAAAACAAAGTGACCGCTTTTCTTGAAGAGAAAATGGCATGCGGGGTAGGAGTCTGCGCAGGATGTGTTGTTAAAATCAGAAAAGGCAGCAAAGGATTTTCTTATCAGAAAGTCTGTGAGGACGGTCCCGCATTCAATCTGGGGGAGGTGCTTTTTGACTGAGCAAAAAAGCCTGTTTTCTGAGGAATCAGCAAGATCTGGAAACAGGATCAATCTATCCGTTCGGCTTGGAAAAATAAAGCTTGAAAATCCGGTAATTGCGTGTTCCGGCACTTTTGGCTGCGGAGTGGAATACAGTCAGTTTTATAATACTGCAATTCTGGGAGCTGTGACCACTAAAAGCTATTCACTCGGGCCAATGGAAGGAAATCCTCTGCCAAGGATCTGCGAGACTGCTTCAGGGATGCTTAATTCCATAGGACTTCAAAATGAGGGAATAGATGTATTCATAAAGAAGGATCTGCCCGGAGCCGAAAAAATGGGAATAAAAATCATATTAAGTATATTCGGACAGGATGAGCAGGAGTTCGATAAGATAGCATACAGTATTTTAAAAATCGAAGACATCAGGGAGAAAATTATAGCTGTGGAGCTTAATCTTTCGTGCCCAAATATTAAAAAAAGAGGAATGGCATTCAGTGCAGTTCCAGGCGCAGTGAAGGAGATTGTAGGCTCGGTCGTGAATATTTTGAGTGTCCCTGTTATAGCCAAGCTGAGTCCCAATCAGGATAATTTAATCGAAGCGGCGGCAGCAGCAAAAGAAGGAGGAGCGCAGGCAGTATCCATTATAAATACCGTTGTTGGTATGGCAGTGGATATAAAGACATTCAGGCCGGGATTGGGCAATGTCCTGGGGGGCCTTTCCGGTCCGGCAGTAAAGCCCATCGCCCTGGCAAAAGTGTACTGTCTGGCGCGTGAAAAAATCCTGCCGGTAATTGGGATGGGTGGTATTTTTAACTGGGAAGATGCTCTGGAATTTCTGGTGGTCGGTGCCAGCGCGGTAGGTATAGGCACCGTAAATTTTATACAATATGATGCGGGAAAAAAGATAATAGAGGGTTTAAGAAATTTTCTCGAATCGAGGAAGATTTATGATATCAACGAAGTGATCGGAAGGATCAGGATTTGAAAGGCAAAAAACTTTTCTCAAAAGAAAGGCTGATAATAAGTATAGATACCGGCAAAAAAAGTGATGTCATAAGTTTATGTAAAAAGATCGACGGGAAAGTCTCCACTTTGAAAATAGGCCTGGAATTGATATATAGCGTTGGGCTGGATGTAATCGACACCGTAAAAAGTTTTGGATATAAGGTAATGCTTGACGCAAAACTTCTGGATATACCAAATACAGTGGAGAAAGCTGCCAGAGCCATAGGGGATCTTGGGGTACACGCGGTAACAATGCATACTCTGGGCGGATTGCAGATGCTTAAGAAGACAAGAGTAATGCTGGAAGAACAGGCAAAATCAAATGCCAGATCCAGGCCCCTTCTTTTTGGTGTAACCATTCTAACCAGTCTTGACGACAGTGATCTCGGGACTCTTGGATTTAAGGAAAATTTTTATCATTCTGTTTTTAATTTAACTAAAATTGCGCTGGATGCCGGAATGGATGGAGTGATATGCTCGCCCAATGAAGTGGAAGGAATAAGGAAAAAATTCGGCATCGGTTTTTATATCGCGACCCCCGGTATCAGATTGCCCGGGGATGCAAAAGGGGATCAGAAAAGGATAAACACCCCGGCGGAAGCAATAGCAAAGGGAGCGGATTTTATCATTGTAGGCCGTTCCATAACCGGAAGCAGGGATACCGCTAAAACTGTAGATTTATATTTAAAGGAAATAGAAAGGGCCACAAATAATGCTTAAGGTAATCAGCCAGGTTGAGGGACTTGATGTTTACGGAATACTCAAAGATACGGGATCGATAATGGAGGGCCATTTCAAATTGACTTCCGGCTATCATAGCGATTATTATCTCCAGTGCGCGCGTCTTCTGCAGTATCCCGAAATAGCGCTTAAGCTTGCCCGTAAAGCTCTGGATATAATAAAAGAGGATGTCGATGCAGGAAGTATTGATGCGGTGGTATCTCCGGCAATAGGAGGAATACTCTGGGGATATATGATTGCTTACGCTGCAGGTTGCCGGATGATATTTACCGAGAGAAAAAACGAAAATATGGAACTGAGACGCGGATTCGAGATAAACCCGGGAAGTCGAATTATAGTTGCCGAAGATGTCATAACTACCGGAGGATCGGTAAAGGAAGTTATAGAAATATGCAGGAAGAATAAGGCAAAAGTAAAAGCAATAGTAAGCATCGTTGATCGTTCGGAAAAGCTCGAATTCGAATACCCATACTATTATCTGATCAAGCTTGCGATCGACAAATACGAACCTTCCCGTTGCAGACTTTGCGGGGAGAATATACCTCTTATTTACCCCGGCAGCAAGAAAAAATAGGGATATCTTTTAAAAAAATATTGATATTTTATTGATATTAAGTACATATATTTATATACTTTAATATATCTAATTTTTTTTTCGTCAGTGGGGGCTTTATGGCTTTAAACAACTTAAGCGATAAGGATAGAAGAAAGGGCCTTAAGGCAGCCCTTGATGTAAGAAAAAAGAGAGCAGAAATTAAGGAACTACTGAAAAAAGGCAAAACAGAGATAAGATTACTTTTCAAAGATGTCAAACTCTTTGAAAAATATATAATAAATATGAAAGTAATCGAACTCGTCAGTTCACTCCCCGGTAACGGGAAAGTAAACGCCTTAAAGATACTAAAAGATTTAAAAATAAGCCCTAATAAAAAAGTGGGCGGGCTGGGCAAAAATCAAAAAAACAACTTTAACCGCTTTTTTAAAATAGCTTAGACAGATAAATTTTCTATAACTTATGGGATCGCCAGGAAAATTATTTATTGTTTCAGGACCATCAGGATCCGGAAAAAGCAGCCTTGTAAATGACATCGTAAATGAACTCGATGATTTCGTAAGATCGGTTTCGGTTACTACCAGACCCAGAAGAAGAGACGAAACGAGTGGCAGTCAGTATCATTTTATAAGTAAGGATGAATTCGATAAGCTTGTAGAAAAAGATATGCTTCTTGAATGGGCTTCCTATGTCAACTATCAATACGGCACACCAAGAGAATTCGTTAATGAAAATTTAAATAAAGGTAAAAATGTGATCCTGGTTATAGATGTGCAGGGTGCCATGCAGGTAGCGGAAAAAATAAAAGAGATTTATTTGATTTTTATTACCACTTCTTCACTTAAGGAACTGGAAGAAAGGATCAGAAAAAGAGGAACCGACAGCTCGGAAGAGATGAAGAAAAGGCTCGCGATAGCAAAGAGTGAACTTGATCAGATGAAACATTATGATTGCATAATCGTAAATAATAATTATAATGAGGCTTTACTAAATTTAAAAAAAGTTCTGAATTCTCAAAAAGGAAGGAAATAATTTCAATGAAAGTTCAATATATAGATGAATATAAAAAGAGTATAGACAGCAAATATAAATTATGTATAGCCGCAGCCAGGAGAGCCAGGGAACTGGGGGATTACCTTTCCGCGCAAAAGAATATGGAAAGGATAAGTGTGGTAAAACCCTTAGTAGACGTGGAATCTCATGACCCACTGGAGATTGCCTTTAACGAAATAAAAGAAGAAAAAGTAACTTTCGAAAAGAAGAAGAAGGAATCCGAGTAATTTTGTCCTCGAATAAGTCAGTATTTTCTAAAAAAAAGATAATTCTGGGAATCACCGCATCTATTGCCGCTTATAAAGCAGCTTCTATCTGCAGCAAACTTACCGCAATGGGTGCCGAAGTGATACCGGTTATGACACCCAATGCCCTGAATTTTATAACTCCTCTTACTTTAAGTTCTATTTCCGGAAATAAGACAATCGTAGATCAGTTCGCAAACCAGAAAAAGATTTATCATATCTCGCTCTCTCACAGTGCCGATGCGTATGTGATTGCGCCTGCATCGGCTGATGTGATCTCGAAGTTATCGTATGGTATAGGTGATAATTTCCTCACGACATCGGCAATATCCGCAACCTGCCCCGTGATTGTCGCTCCGGCTATGAACGAAAGTATGTATCTCGATCCTGTGATTCAAAAAAATATAAATAATTTAAAGGAAAGCGGGAAATATTTTTTTGTAGGTCCTGCAAGCGGCAAACTTGCCTGTGGCGAGGAAGGTCCGGGGAGGATGGAAGACGAAGATGTTATTATCGAGAGATTGGGAGAACTTCTGAAATATAATTCGGATCTTAAAGGTAAAAAGATTCTTATTACTGCCGGAGGTACAAAAGAGTTTATTGATCGGGTAAGATACATTTCAAATAAATCAAGCGGGAAAATGGGTTATGCTCTTGCCGAAGAGGCTTATTTCAGAGGAGCTAAAAAAGTTATTCTCATAAGTGCGGCAAGTAACATTGTTCAGCCGTTTGGAGTAGAAATAAAATATGCCAGCAGTACCGCAGACATGAAAAAAGCACTTCTCGGATATTTGGAAGACAGCAATATAATCATAATGGCGGCCGCCGTAAGCGATATTGTTCCGCTTAAAAAATATGATTTTAAGTTAAAGAAAAAAGATGATATATTATCAAAAATAAAGTTTAAAGAAAATGAAAATATCCTGGAACTGTTGGCTGAAAAAAAGAAAAAAGACCAGTACCTGGTTGGTTTTGCAGCCGAGACCGATTACAGTGTCAAAACCGTGAAGGAAAAACTAAAAGGCAGAAATATCGACATGATTGCAGGAAATGATATCTCGATAGAAGGTATTGGTATGGATAGCGATTATAATGAGGTTGACCTGATAAGGCAGGATGGATCCGTTAAAAAACTTGCCAGGGATAACAAGAGGATTATTGCCAGAGGAATCTGGGATGAGATCATAAAGAATCTAAATTCTGTAAAGAATCGATAGGAGGGACAATGACAAAGAGACAGGATTTTTTATTTACTTCGGAATCGGTCACAGAGGGCCATCCGGATAAAATGGCTGATCAAATTTCCGATGCCATTCTTGATGCTATTATTGCTGAAGATCCCAGATGCAGGACAGCCATAGAGACATTACTTAAAACCGGGATCGTAATCGTTGCCGGTGAAGTCACCACTTCGACTTATGTGGAAATACCGGATATAGTTAGAGAGGTGGTCAAGAATATCGGATACACCAGAGCAAAATTTGGCTTTGATTATGAGACATGTGGTGTGATTACTTCTATAGGCAAGCAGTCCCCTAACATATCAAAGGGGGTCAACAATGCTTATGAAGCCAGGTTTGGAAACGGTTATGAAAATGAGTTCGACAGTCAGGGTGCCGGGGATCAGGGCATGATGTTTGGTTATGCCACTAATGAAACCGAGGAACTTATGCCTTTCCCAATTCAGTTTGCTCACAAGCTTGCTCACCGTCTATCCGAAGTCAGGAAAGCGGGGATACTTACATATCTCAGACCCGACGGCAAGACTCAGTTGACGGTAAAATATGAAGACGGAAAGCCGGTTTCGGTAGAGACCATCGTAATAGCTGCGCAGCATGCTCCTAATATTGACATAGAAGCTCAGATAAAACCTGATATGAAAGAATTTGTGATAAAACCAATAATTCCCGAGCAATATTTAAGTAAAGATTTAAGGTTATTCGTAAATCCTACAGGAGAATTTACAATAGGCGGTCCGATGGGTGATACCGGAGTTACCGGTAGGAAAATAATCGTGGATACCTATGGCGGTATGGCAAGACACGGAGGAGGATGTTTTTCGGGAAAAGATCCTTCCAAAGTGGACAGGTCGGCAGCTTATGCTTTGAGACATGTTGCCAAGAATCTGGTAGCGAGCGGTGCCGCCGATAAATTAGAGATAGAAGCGGCTTATGCCATAGGTGTGTCACACCCCGTATCGGTCATGGTAGAAACATTTGGTACCGAAAAAGTGGATGTCAAAAAAATTCAAAAAGCGGTAAAGGAAATATTTGATTTGAGACCTGCAGCAATTATCAAGAATTTGAATTTGCTGAAACCCATTTACAGAAAAACTGCGGCTTATGGCCATTTCGGAAGGCATGATAGGGATTTCACCTGGGAAAAGCTGGATAAGGTTGATGAAATCCAGAGTTTTCTGGGCCTTAAATAATTATTTTGGTTTAAATGGCTAGAAATAACAAATATGCAGAGGTTTACATAGACATAAAAACCTTTGACATCGATCATGCTTTTGATTATAGAATACCCGCTCACTTATCTCCGGAAATTAATATAGGTAGGGTCGTCCGGGTTCCATTTAAAAATAGGTTAGAGACCGGTTATATCGTAGGAACCAGGGATAAATCGGAACTGGAAGACAAAGAAATAAAGGATATTGCAGGTATAGTTGATGTAAAGCCTGTATTCGATTCACAAAAACTTAAGCTTATAAACTGGATCAGCCGTTATTATATACAGCCCATAGGTAGTGTTTTTAGATTTTTCCTTCCCCCCGGAGGAAAGTCCGGAAGATTAGCCGGAGGTTCAGCCATCAAATTCAAATTCAGGGATTATGTAGCCCTGAATGAGGCTGTGTATAGGAAGATAAAGGATAAGATAAACTGGAAAAAAAATTACTCACAGAAAAAAGTGGTTGATTACATGATCATGCACGGTAAAGTATCAAAGGAAAAATTGATGAAGGATACCGGTTCCGGTGATACAAGTATAGCTGCTCTCGCAGAAAGAAATATTATATCCGTGATTAAAAAAAGGCAGAAGCGGGATTTCAGATATGATTATGAGACGGACAGTAACTCTAAAGGCAAAAATATAGTCTTGAACTCATATCAACAAAAAGCGTTGCTCAGTATAGAAAAGGCCCTGGATAAAAAGATCTTTCACAAATTCCTGATAGAGGGTGTTACGGGCAGCGGAAAAACCGATATTTATATTGCCGCCTGCAGAAAGGTGCTTGCCTGCGGGAAAAAGGCGCTTATCCTCACGCCGGAAATTTCTTTGACTCCACAGCTCTTTTCAAGGTTCGAGTCGGAGTTTGGGTCCAGGGTTTGCGTGTATCATTCCAATATGAACGATGCTGAAAGATATGAAAGATGGCTGGACATATGGAACGGAGAATTCGATATAGTGATAGGGACCAGGTCCTCGATTTTTACTCCCCTGGATGGGATTGGAATAATAATACTGGATGAGGAACATGATCCTTCTTACAAAGAAGGAACCGGGGTCAGATACAATACACAGGACGTGGCAATTAAGCTGGGAGAGATACTGGGAATACCCGTGGTCATGGGCAGCGCCACACCGGATCTGGTAATGAGATACAGGGCGGAAAAAGAGGATGATTTTGCCCTGCTTGAAATTCCCATAAAGGCGCAGAGCGCAAGCTTTCCGGAAACGGAGGTAATCGATCTTAAAAAAACGGATCGTCTAAAAGAAGATCCGGTTATAACCGGCAGGCTGTTTACGGCTATATGGGAGGAACTGGAGAAAGATAATAAAGTGATCATTTTTTTAAATAGAAGAGGATACAGCAACTTCGTAATATGCAACAAGTGCGGTAATGTCCCCAGATGTCCCGCATGTGACCTTTCCTATAATTATCATAGTGACCCTAAAAAGCTGGTATGCCACCACTGCGGCAGGGAGCAGAATTACGACGGAAAATGCCCCGTTTGTGGCGCGGACAATATTTTTTTATATGGTACCGGTATCCAGAAGGTCCAATCGAAACTTCAAATGAGATTTAAAGATACACCTGTACTCAGGATGGATTCTGATGCAACAGTTAAGAAGAAATCGCACCAGGAAATACTGAGCAGGTTTATTTCTCCCGGAGGTTCGATTCTCATAGGCACACAGATGATAGCTAAGGGACTTGATATCGAAGATGTCACTCTTGTGGGAATTATCAATTGTGACAGTATGCTGGGACTTCCCGATTATCATATGAATGAAAGAGTTTACCAGCTTATAACCCAGGTATCGGGAAGAGCGGGAAGGAAGAAAAAGAAAGGCAGGGTAATGATCCAGACATATAATCCCGGAAGCAGGGTCATGGAAAGCGTACTTGCAAATGATTATGAATCATTTTACCGGCAGGAACTGGAAAACAGAAAGGAACTGGGATATCCTCCTTTTTCCAATCTCGTAAATATCATAATTTCAGGAAAAGATGAGAATATAGTAAAAAGAGATATTGTGGAACTTTTTGATAGGATAGTCGAGGCTGCCGGAAATTGCTGCAGCATACTGGGGCCTGCTCCTGCACCCTTTCATAAAATAAATTTATTTTACAGATGGCATATAATAATAAAATCCAAAAACATGGATTTTATAAATGAAGCGCTGGCAAAAATATTAAAAAGATTTAAAAAATTCGATGAAAATAAGATAATTATAGATGTGGATCCGGTATGGATCCTGTAAATTTTGGAAAGGTATAAAAATGGCAGTCAAGGAAATCAGAAAAATAGGCGATCCTGTTTTAAGAGAAAAAAGTAAAAAAGTAGAAAATATAGATGATAGACTCGCCGGTCTCATCAAGGATATGATGGATACGTTAAAAGAGGAAGGTGCAGTGGGTCTTGCTGCTCCCCAGATAGGGATAACCAGAAGAGTAATTGCCGTTAATTTTAACGATAAGATTAAGATATTTATAAACCCGGAAATCAAAGTTCTGAATAAGAAGAAGATCGAAAGCAATGAGGGATGTTTGAGTATTTATTCCATTAAGGATTTTAATGTCAACAGGTTTTCCAAAGTCAAAGTAAAGGCAAAAGATCACAAAGGGAAAGATATCGCGCTCGTAGCAGAAGATTTGCTGGCAAGGATATTTCAGCATGAAATCGATCACCTGGATGGAATACTGTACATAGATCGTCTTGACCGGAAATCAAAAAGGGAACTGCTTACGAAAATTAGCGAGATCAAATCAGGTATTTCAAAAAAATAAGGAGACCTCCTTTGAAAATATTATTTTTTGGTTCTTCAAAGATTTCGGTGCCGTTCCTTGAAGAAATACATAAATCACGACATAGTGTATCCCTGGTTGTGACTACTACCGATAAGCCTGCGGGCAGGGGAAGAAAGACCTGCCCCAATGTTGTAAAAAGCAAAGCCATTGAACTGGGGATCGATTTTATACAAATAGAGAAATTCGACGACAGTTTTTTTGATAGATTTAGTAAGTTGAAACCTGATGGGGTGGTAGTCGTTTCTTTTGGAAAAATATTTCCAGAAAAATTATTTGAGCTGACAGCAGCACGCTGGTTCAATGTTCATCCATCGCTTCTTCCGAAATATAGAGGTCCCACACCTATTATCAGTACACTGTTGAATGGTGACAGAGTGGGAGGGGTCAGCATAATCGAGGTGGTACCGGAAGTAGATAAGGGAGCAATATATTCCCAGGTAAAATTCGAAGTAGAAGCAGATGATAACCTGGACAGCCTGGAGAGAAAGTCTATAGAATTTGGAAAGCCTCTTCTTGTTAAAGTGCTCGACCTTGCGGAAATCGGAAAGATAAAGCCATATCCGCAGGATGAGAAAAATGCTACTTTTAGTTATAAAATTACAAAAGATGACCTTAAGATAGACTGGGACGGAAGCGCAGAGAAAATAGTAAACAGGATCAGGGCTTTTAGCTCAAGCCCTGGTGCTTATTTCATCTGGAAAGGTTTAAGAATCAAAGTACTTAAGGCGGCTGCATTAAACGATTCGTCTGCCAGCGCTTATTCGGATAATATCAAAATCGATAAATCAAGGATAGATAAAAATAAGAAAAACGGTCTCGTGATTGCAGCTGATAAGAAAACAGGAATCCTGGTCAGATGCAACGGTAATGAAATGGTAAAAATCGAGTTGCTGCAGCCCGAGGGTAAAAGGGCAATGTCTTCGGTTGATTTCATAAATGGATACAGGACCGGGGCCGGTGAATATTTTGAATGAAAAAAGAGCCAAAAAAAGTACCAAAAAAAGAACCAGAAAAAGAATTGCGGTCAATCCCCGAGAAGTCGTTCTTCTTATCCTGACCAAATATTTTAAAGAAAAAAAATCACTAAAAGATATAATAAACAGTTCCTTCGAAGTTTATAAATTATCCGGGCTTGACAGACGCTTTGTTTTTAATGTTGTCAAAGGCACGGTAAGATATTATCTTAAAATCGATTTTGTGCTTTCTTTATTTTCGGATAGGGATATAAAAGATATCGATTTTACGGTAAAAAATATTCTGCGTATGGGAGTTTATCAGTTGTTGTATATGAATAAGGTCCCACCTTATTCAGCGGTTAACGAAAGTGTCGAGTTAACCAGGAAAAATGCTTCCATATCTTCCTCTAAATTTGTTAATGCAGTACTTCGCAAGATAAGTTCAACTCCTGACATAGATTCGTATATAAAAAGAGAAATCAAAAAAAATGCAAAAGATGAATCTGATAGGATGAGTATCGATTACTCTTATCCGGACTGGCTGATTAAATACTGGGTGGACTGGTATGGGATTGAAAAAACTGCTCTCATCTGCAGTTCGCTTAATGAAAATCCGCATACCTATCTGAGATTCGATAAAAGGAAAATCACAGGGGAAGAGGTATTAAAAGAGTCTGGCATGAACTCGATTGCATCTCATGATAACGTATTGGAAGATTCCATTGAAGTTACAAGTGTTCAGGATATTTCGGAAACCAATATTTACAGGAGGGGTCTTATTTCGGTTCAGGATCTGTCTTCTCAAATAGCGGTAAGATATTTCATGGATCCGCAAACGGGCGAAAAAATACTGGACACATGTGCTGCACCCGGCGGGAAAACCACATATATTTCCGAGTTGATCGGAAACAAAGGAGAAGTGATTTCGGTTGATATAAGCAGAAAAAGAATAAAAATACTGGAGGAGAATCTTAGAAGGTTAAGTATAAAAAATGTAAAACTTATAGAAGCAGATGCGGCAGAAAAGAATTTTTTGGAAAACAGCAAACCTTACAGCTATGCGGGATATTTCGATAAGATTTTGATCGATGCACCCTGCAGCGCTTTCGGGACAATTTCAAAAAATCCTGATGCAAAATATAATAAGACGATGAATGATCTTATACGGCTTTCCGAGATTTCCTTCAAAATGATGCTAAATTGTGATATTTATTTAAAAATCGGAGGAAAACTTATTTTTTATACCTGCACCCTGTCGCCAATAGAAAATCAACAGGTTATAGACAGATTTTTAAAAAAATTTAAAGGAAAATATATTGCAGAGTCAGGTATTCCGGATAAGCTTAGATTGATTTTGGATTCAAAAGAAAATATGCCGGAAAAAAGTGAAGAAATCTGCTTTGAGATCATGCCGTATTACTTTGGAAGTGAAGGCGGTTTTGTCTGCAGCCTTAGGAAACATATGCTTATGTCTGTGCCATAATTGTCAACTCTTATTACCGCTTTTTAAAAAAATCATAAAATAGTAATATTACATAAATTATAATGGGATAAACAAGGTTCAATAGATATGGATAAACTGTATTTCAAAAAAGCAGAAAAGAAAGATGCCGTTATTTTAGCAGAGTATCGTTTCAAAATGTTTAATGATATATTTCCGGAGGACAATCTGGGTGAAAGAAAGGCCGAAATTGTTGAAAAGTGCGTGCGTTATTACCTGGATGATATAGATAACAAGAACCATTACAGTATCATTGCATTTATTGATAAGATTGCCGTTGGGTGTGGGACTATATTGCTTGAAGATAGACCGCCAAGTCCCAGACATAAGAAAAAACTATACGGTTATATCTTAAATATCTATGTAGATGCCGAACACAGGGGTAAAGGTATTGCAAAGAAAATTATGGAACACTTGCATGAATATGCCAGGAGTAAAGATGTAAGAAGGATCGGCCTGCATGCTTCACGCTTTGGTCATGGATTATATAAGAAGATGGGATACAAAGTAAACGAGTCCTATCTTGAGCTGGAACTTTAAACTATTTTTTTAACATTACCGGAAGACAGGCAGCTGGTACAGATATTCATAGTCTTTACCTGGCCCTCATATTCGACTCTGGTCTTATGTATATTTGGTTTAAAGACTCTTCTGGTTTTTTTATGTGAATGACTTACACTATTTCCAAAAGATACTTTCTTACCACAAATTTCGCATGATCTGGACATTTTTTCTCCTGAATTCTCCTTTATGTTTAAAAGTAATTAAATCAAAGGAGATAATTTATTTTAATTAATATAATAAACCAGGAAGGAATATTAGCATTTTATCGTTTACTTTTCAAGGTGAATTGGAAAGTAAATAAAAAAGTAATCAGGCGCAAATAGAAACAATTTTTGATAAGTAAAGTCTTAAGGAATATAGAAAATATCGAAGTTTTGAAGTGCAGTGTTAATTAAATAGAAATGAAACAGGTTCTGGTATAAAATATTAAAATATTTAATCATTTGACATGGAAACTATGGTTAATGAAATAAATCAACGGGATTTAGAAAAAGTCATTGATATCATAATAGAAAATTTCAAAAAAAACGAAGCAAAAATCAATGATATGAATGTGTTTCCTGTCCCTGACGGAGACACCGGTACCAATATGCTGCTTACTTTAAATTCAATCAGGGAAGAACTTTCGAAACTTACTGATTTTTCTTTAAAAAATGTCCTGGAAAAAGCTTCATTCGGAGCATTGATGGGAGCCAGAGGAAATTCAGGTGTGATATTATCTCAAATACTTAAGGGCTTTTTTGATATTATTATAAAATATGACAGCATCAGCATAGAAGTCATAAGAGAAGCCCTGAAATCCTCAAGGAATGTGGCTTATGATTCCGTACAGGACCCAACTGAAGGCACAATGCTTACGACCATAAAAGATATCTGCGAATTTGTTTATAATTCAACCAATGATACCGATAAAGTAGAACTTACGGAACTCATTGATAAAATCATCTTCGAAACCGAAAAATCAGTTGAAAGAACCACTTTTCTTCTCCCTGTCCTGAAGAAAGCAGGTGTGGTTGATGCAGGAGCGCAGGGTATTCTGGATATACTGATTGGAGCCAGAAAAGCTCTTACCGAAATTGGCAGCATAAATAAAAAATTAGAAAGGACACTGGTAAAAGTAGGTACGTCTTCAGGGTCCGGCAGTACTGAAAACAACAGCAGCAATAAATCAAAAAACAATAAAGCTGGAAGTGGCCAGGGAGTAAATATACCTGATGCAGGAAAAGATAGTCTGAATGAAGTAAAACGAAATTACGAAATCAAATATACTTATTGCACAGAATTTTTATTAAAGGGAAGCCGCATAGATATAGAAAGATTAAGGGAAAGAATCGAAACCTTTGGGGACAGTGCTCTGGTAGTTGGAAATGAAAATATCGTTAAGATACATGTACACACGAACCAGCCGCACAGGGTCCTGAGAACAGCGCTCCGGGAAGGTACACTTCACGAGATCCAGATTAATAATATGGAGGATCAGAGGACAGAAGCTGCAGGGAAAGAAGAATCAACCGGAGAGAAGGCAGAAGAAAGAAGAGCCTTAATAGCTGTGGTAAACGGTAAAGGACTGGAGGGAGTATTTAAAAGTATCGGAGTGGATGTTATAGTGAGCGGCGGGCAGAGTATGAATCCATCGACTTACGATATAGTAAAAGCTATAAATAGTACCGAAGCTTCCGAAGTAATTATTTTTCCAAATAATAAAAACATTATACTGACAGCAAATCAGGCAAAGAAAATCGTCAGGAAAAAAAGTATTTATATAATACCAACAAGAAGCATACCGGCTGGAATATCAGCCATACTCCGATATAATCCTGACGCAAATATGGAGGAAAATATATCCAATATGGAGGAAGCTTCTAAAAAAACCAAAGATGGGGAGGTAACCCGGGCAGTCAGAGATGCAAATCTCACGGTAGGTGAGATAAAAAAAGGAGCATACATAGGCCTTTCAAACGGTAAAGTAAGAATAATATGCGATAACGTCGTGGATGCAACAGTAGACCTCATCAGGGATATTTCAGATTCCACCGAGGAAGTCATTACTTTTTATACCGGTAAGGATTATAAACCTGAAGATATTGAAAATATTAAAAAAAAGATAAAAGAATATTTTCCCAATTTGGACATAGAAGTACATAAGGGTGAGCAACCCTTATATCCTTATATATTTTCAATCGAATGATTTTTAGATGGTGATGGACTATTAGAATTATTTCAGGTAAATTCAAGGGTAGAAAACTAAAACCCCCATCGGATTATAAAATCAGACCTACTTTAGACAATGTAAAAGAGAGTATCTTTAATGTTATCGGAAGCAGGATAGAAGGGGCAAACGTTCTGGATCTGTTTGCAGGAACAGGTTCATTAGGAATCGAATCCTTAAGCAGGAACTGCAGTCTTGCATATTTTGTGGATAAGAGTTTTGAATCAATAGAGCTTATAAGTTATAATATCAACTGCTTAAAAATCGAGGATGAAAAATACACAATAATCAGAAGTGATGTCGTTGATTTTTTGCGGTCTTACGCAGGTTTTAAGTGGGATATAATATTTATAGACCCGCCATACAAAATTGAAAGTGGTATAATGAGAGAAATATTTGACATCTTATCTGAAAAAAAGATTACCGCTACCGATACTCTGATCGTATATGAGTTTTTTTTCAAGAAAGATATAGAAAAAGAAACGGAAAATTTAAAAATAATTAAAGAGTCACATTTTGGAGATAAAAAGGTAGTTTATCTATCTCCTTATCAAGACTAAGAGACGGGAACTTAAAATATGGAAAAAATAGCGGTATGTCCGGGAACATATGATCCGCTTACAGAGGGACATAAGGATATAATCGAAAGGTGTTCAAAAATCTTTGGCAAAGTAGTTGTGGCCATATCAAAAGATACCAGGAAAAGACCTTATTACACTCCGGAAAAAAGGGCTGATTTTGTAAAGAGGGCACTAAAGAATCTGGATAATATAGAAGTCATTATATTCGAAGGGCTGCTTGTCGATCTGGCAAAGAAAGTAAACGCTACAGTCATAATGAAGGGACTCAGGGCTATTTCGGATTTTGAATATGAATTCCAGATGGCGCAGATAAATAAAAAGTTAAATCCTGAAGTAGAGACTATGTTTATGGTTACCAATCCCAGATTTGCGTACTTGAGTTCAAGCGCAGTGAAAGAAGTGGCAAGATTTAAGGGTTGTATAGAAGGATTGGTTCCGAAGGAAATAGAGAAGGATATAGTAGATAGTTTTAAATAAAAATATTTTAGCAAAAATATAGGGAGATTAGCATGAATGCATTCGAAATTGTAGATCGGATCGAAGGGTTTCTGGATAAAAGTAAGAGAATCCCGTTTTCATCCAATATCATGGTAAATGAGAACGAGATATACGACCTGCTGGATGAACTGCGAAACATTTTGCCTGAAGAATTCAAGCAATCCCGATGGATTGTAAAGGAAAGAGAAAATATGATAGAAGAGGCCAAGAGATATTCTGAAAGAATAATAAAGGAGGCAAAGGAAAAAGCAGAGATTCTGGTCAGTGAAACCGAAATACTTAAGAATGCCAGCAGGAAATCAGAGGAATTAATGTCGGCAGTAGAAGCCAGGGCAAGAACTATCAGGCTTGAAGCCGAAGATTATGCCGATGAGAAACTCGCAAATCTTGAAGTTATTTTACATAAATTATTGACTGCTATCGAAAAAGGAAGAGAACAATTCACAAGTACGATGGGAACAGGCGAAAAATAATATTGTTGAATAAATAATTTTTTATGATATATTAGTTTATTTGTGTGTTTATTTATAACAAGTTTGTAACAAGATATTCAGCAGGAGGTTATAGCGGTGGCGCTTCCAAAAAGTAAAACATCCAAGTCCAGGAGAGATAAACGTAGAACTCATGATCGGTTAAGAGTAGTAAATGTCGTCGAATGCCCGAGATGCCACAGCAAGAAGTTATCACATAGGGTTTGTGCAAATTGTGGGTATTATGCCGAACACGAGATAATCATATTTGAAGAAAAGGGCAAAAAGAAAGAAAAGAAGGAAAAGAAAGAAACAAAAGAAGTAAGCAAAGAAAAGTAGGGTTAGAGAACTAAAACTGGAGGTAGTGTTTTGAGTTTGCGAAATTTTTTTTGTCCTGATTCCGTTGCAGTAATAGGAGCTGCCAGAGAAGAAGAAAAAGTAGGCCATGTCATTTTTGATAATCTTATAAACTCAGGATTCAAGGGCAAATTGTTTGCCATAAATCCTCATGCTGATGAAATTCACTGTATTCAATGCTATCCTTCTATTCTAAACGTCCCCGGTAACGTCGATCTGGCAATAATTGTCATTCCCGTGCAGTATGTGCTCCAGGTTTTGGAAGAATGTTCCAGGAAAAAAGTCAAATGGGTAATTATTATTTCTGCAGGATTCAAAGAGACAGGAGTGGAGGGTGCAAAAAGAGAAAGTCAGCTGATTGCAAATGCAAAGGAATATGGCATCAGGATACTCGGGCCCAATTGTATGGGTATCATTGATACCGGATGTCCTATAAATGCGACTTTTTCACACCTTATGCCTCCCAAAGGCAGAATAGGTTTTATATCGCAATCCGGCGCACTGGGCAGTTCAATACTGGACTGGGCGAAAACCAATAAGATCGGACTCTCTAAATTTGTATCACTCGGTAATAAGGCAGATATTTCTGAAAATGATTTATTTGATGACTGGGAAAGCGATGAAAATACAAAAGTCATCACCGCATATCTCGAGGGTGTAAAATATGGCAGGGAATTTATTAAAATATCTTCCAGAGTATCAAAAAAGAAACCCATAATCGTCATAAAATCAGGGAACACAGATGCCGGAGCAAGGGCAGTATCATCTCATACCGGTACCCTTGCCGGTTCGGCAAAAGCTTATGAGGCGGCTTTCAAACAAGCAGGGATCATAAGAGCAAATACCATAAGGGATCTTTTTAATTATGCTACAGCTTTTTCATATCAGCCATTGCCTAAAGGTAAAAAAGTTGCAATAATAACAAATGCAGGCGGTCCCGGCATTATGGCTACAGATGCCTGTGAAAAAAGCAATATTTCGCTGACTGGTTTGAGCAAAGAAACTATAGATAAATTAAAAAGTTTTTTACCGGCAGCGGCAAATTTTTATAATCCTATTGATGTACTTGGAGACGCACAGGCAGACAGGTATAGGAAAACTCTGGAAGTAGTAATAAATGATGATAATGTCAATGCAGTAGTGGTGCTTCTTACACCGCAGGCAATGACACAGCCTTTAAAAACAGCAAAGGCGATTGCGGAAGTATTAAATAAAGGCAGCAGGGATGTTCCGGTAGTGACAAGTTTTATAGGAGGCGCAGAAGTCGCGACAGCAGTTAAATTTTTAACCGAAAATAATATTCCCAGTTTTGATATTCCGGAGGAAGCGGTAGATACATTGGGAGTAATGATGGAACATACCGATTGGAAATCAAGATTGAGCTATCCTATAGAGAGTTTTGATGTTGATAAGGAAAAAGTTAAAAGGATATTCGACTGCTGCAAAGTTGAAGAAAGATTGGAACTTGGAGAATTGGAAGCAAGAGAAATTTTAAAGGCCTATGGTATAAGGGTACCGGAAGCTGAATTAGCGCCGGATATAAAGGCAGCCAAAGAGATTGCAAAAAGAATAGGATATCCGCTGGTACTTAAGATCGTTTCTCCGAATATATTACATAAGACCGATGTTGGTGGTGTAAGGGTTGGAATTGAAAATGAAAAGGAACTTGAGGAATGTTACGATGACATTCTTTTTCACGTAAAAAGATATATGCCTGATGTCAATATCAGGGGCATTCTGGTTCAGGAACTTATCAGGGATAAAAAAGAAACTATTATTGGAATGAGTGAAGATCCGCAATTTGGGCCCATGATCATGTTTGGGCTCGGGGGAATATATGTCGAAGCATTAAAAGATGTTTCTTTCAGGATTGCTCCTCTAAGCAGACAGGTAGCCTGTGAGATGATAGAAGAGGTCAAGACCGTTAGTCTACTTAAAGGAACAAGAGGTGAGGTTCCATCAGATATTAAAAGCATTACCGAAATCATACTTAAAGTTTCCCAGCTGGTTATGGATTTTCCCGAAATAGTAGAAATGGATATAAATCCTTTGTTCGTGAAAAAACAGGGAGAGGGGTCCATAGCTGGAGATGCAAGAATAAGGATAGGAGGTTAAAATGGTACCGTTATTTTTTATTTCGAACCAGCCTTTTTCGGGGAAGAGTTCGATGTGTGTGGGCGTAGGAAAATTATTTGCCGAAAAAGGTCTGAGAGTAGGATACATGAAACCAGTGGGGACTCTGCCAACACGGGTAGGAGGAGTTACCACTGACGAAGATGCCCAGTATATCTCAAACATACTTGATGTAAAAGAAAAGCTTGAAGATATATGCCCAATCGTTCTTACCCAGCAATACAGCAGGGAAGGTCTGAAGGACAAGAATTTCTCAAAGGGATTTATTGATTTAATCGATGGAGCTTATAAAAGGATTCAAAAAGATAAAGATATAATAATACTGGAAGGAGCCAAAAGCATAGAGGATGGCTATTTTCTGGGAATATCAGCAAACAAGATCTGTTCAAAACTTGGCGCCAGAGCAGTCATGGTGATTAAATATAGTACCGAAATAGTAGATCAGATATTGTATGCAAAGGAATTTCTGGGTGATTGTCTGATAGGAATAATCGTAAATTGGATACCCAGAAGTCAAATGGATTTTCTCGAAGAACTCGTAATTCCATACCTCGGAAAAAATAAGATAGAAGTTTTAGGACATGTAGCTTCTGATAAAATGCTGTCTTCGGTAAGCGTAAGGGAAATGGCCGAACTTTTAAACGGTCAGATAATTTGTGCCGAAGATAAAGTGGATGAACTGGTGGAAACATTTATGGTCGGAGCAATGGGCCAGGAACAGGCATTAAAGTTTTTCAGAAGAAAAGCCAATAAAGCGGTTATAACCGGCGGCGACAGAGCAGATGTTCAACTGGCGGCTCTGGAAACGCCTACAAAATGCCTTATACTTACCGGTAATTTTCAACCGAGTAGCGTTGTCCTGGGGAGAGCCGAGGAATTGGGTGTACCTATGATTCTTGTCAATTTTGATACTCTGACCGCTGTAGAAAGGGTCGGAGAAATTATTGGTCATGTAAGGTTTCATGAAATTAAAAAGATAAATAAAATAGTAGATGTGGTGCGAGAATTTATCAATATCGACAGGTTAATGGAGATATCAAAAAAATAGCTACGGTCAATGGTCCAGCATGGTAGAGTTCGATTCGAATAATTATTCAATTATTATAGATGCAATGGGTGGAGATTTTGCTCCCGAAGAGATAGTCAAGGGTTCCGTAGAAGCCAGAAAAGATTATGGAGCAAAAATCAAACTAGTGGGGAGTCCGGATAAGATAAAGAACGCAGCAGTTTCAAGCGGGCTGGATCTGAATGGAATAGAAATTGTTCCCAGTTCCCAGGAAGTAGGAATGTGTGAATTTCCCTCGGAAGTATTAAGGAAAAAAAAGGATTCTTCGATCTTTATAGGTTCGCAGCTTGTATCCCAGGGCAAAGGAGATGTCTTTATCTCTGCTGGTAATACCGGTGCGGTAATGGCTTGTTCCCTTTTTAACATGAAGAGAATAGAGAATGTATACAGGCCGGCCATTGCTGTGGTTATACCACTGGGGGATAAAAAGTTTGTATTGATAGATGCCGGCGCCAATGCTGATTGTAAGCCTCCCTATCTAAAACAATTTGCCATTATGGGAAAAATTTATTCCGAAAATGTTTTAGGAGTGAAAAATCCAAAAGTCTCTCTGATAAATATAGGTGAAGAAGAAAAAAAGGGAAACGAATTATCTGTCGAAAGTTATAAATTGCTAAAAGATTATCCCGGAATCAACTTTACCGGAAACATAGAAGGCAGGGAACTATTTGAAGGGAGAACCGATGTCGCTGTATGCGATGGTTTTGTGGGAAATGTAATATTGAAATTGGTGGAAGGTATGGCAAATTTCTTTTTTGGTGAAATAAAAAAGACCCTGAAGTCGGGCACTATGGCAAAACTTTCAGCTCTGGTTCTAAAGGGTCCTCTTGTAAATATGAAGAAAAGATTTGATTACGAAGAATATGGAGGCGCACAGCTTCTGGGATTAAACGGACTCGTTATCATTTCTCACGGGAGTTCAAAATCGAAAGCGATAAAAAATGCAGTAAGGGCAGCTATCGAAAGTCTTCGAAACAATTTGATGAGTAAAATCGACAAAGAGATCAACAATATAAATTAGTTAAGATAAAACAAAAGCAAAAGGAGTAAGAATGGGAAATTTTGACAAGCTTAAAGGGGTTTTGATTGAAGTGCTGGGTGCGAAGGAAGAAGATATAAAAGCAGGGAGTAAATTTGTTGATGACCTGGGAGCTGACTCGCTTGATTTAGTGGAACTAATCATGGCATTTGAAGATAAATTCGGAGTAGAAATAAGTGACGAAGATGCCGAAAAGATCATCTCAGTAAAAGATGCGCTTGATTACATAGAAGCTCATTCCAAAAAATAATCCTGGAATATATAAATAGTCTTATTATGCTTCCCAGGGGGCGAGATTTTTTCGATGAAAAATAATGAAGAGGTTTTACGCGTCAGAGTAAAGAACTGGTTAAGAAAGCTGCGAATCGATGCCTCGGATTTGGAAATATATATACAAAGCCTGACTCACAGATCTTTTGCGCGTCAGATAAATATTCAGTCACGTGGTAACGAACAGTTGGAATTTTTGGGTGACAGTGTACTGTCTTTAATCATCACATCGTATTTATATAAAAAACACGGCGACTTTACGGAAGGAAAGATGGCAAAAGTAAGGGCAGCCCTGGTAAGCAGAAGGACGCTTTTTGGAATAGCAAAAGAGATAAAGATAGACAGGCAGATACTTTTAAGCGAGAATGAGGAATCCTGCAGGGGAAGGAAAAAGATATCTATTTTGGCTGACAGCCTGGAAGCGCTTATCGGTGCCATTTATATAGATAAGGGAATAAAATTTACAATGAACTGGGTTCTGAGAAGATATAGCGAAAAGATCGAGGAGAATATCAAGACTCCGGAAATCACTGATTATAAGACTTATCTTCAGGAAGTTGTTCAGGCTGATTACTCAAAACTTGCAAAATATAAACTCATCAGATCCAATGGCCCCGACCATAATAGATCATTCTTCTCCGTGGTAACAATCGATGACAGGGTGATCGGAAAAGGTAAAGGGAAGAGTAAAAAAGATTCCGAGCAGGATGCCGCAAAAAATACTTTGAAGACTCTCTATAAACTAAATTTATAATTTTTTATTTTGGGAATTAAATTTGTACCTGAAGAACATAACACTCCATGGTTTTAAATCTTTTAAAAATAAAAGCCAATTATTCTTTGAACCTGGTATCAGTGTCATAGTGGGTCCCAATGGAAGCGGTAAAAGCAATATCGCTGACGCTATCTCATGGGTTCTGGGCGAGCAGAGCCCCAGCTCCCTGCGTGGAAGCTCCATGGGAGATGTGATTTTTAAAAGCAAGAACGAAGAAATGGCCATTGCCGAAGTATCGCTTCTGTTCGATAACTCCAATAAATTATTTAATACAGAATTCGAAGAAGTTAAATTTACAAGAAGGGTTTTTACCCGCGGGGGAAGTGAGTATTTCATAAATTCCTCACCCTGCAGGTTGTTGGATATCCAGGATTTGACTTCTGACAGTGGCATAGGTAAGGGTCTGCATATTATTATAAATCAGGGTCAGATAAATGAAATTGCTGTTCTTAAGCCCATCGAAAGGAAAGCTATAATCGATGAGGTTCTGGGGATATCGAAGCATAAAAACAGGAGGGATAAATCCATAAATAAACTTCAAAAAGTAAAAAACGATATCGAAAGAATAGATGATTTGATGGAAGAAATAAAAAGGACCATGGATCCCCTGGAAATAGAAGCAAAAAGAGCCCAGAAATATGCAGAAATTTCAAATCTTCTGAAAAGCGAAGAGATCTCTCTATCTATTGCTAATCTCAACAGGTTAAACAAAGAATGGGAAGATGAAAACGAGTCCTACCATAAAAATAATGAAAGCTTAAAAGAAATCAACAGTAAGATTTCGATCACAGAAAAAGAAAAAGAGAATTTTTTGAAAAATACCATTAAAAATCGGGATGAGTATGAATCATGGAAAAATAAAATCGATTTATTTAATTCTCTAAAGAATAATCTTGAAAACATCGCAGCTCTGATCGAGAGTAAAAAGAATGTGTTCGGTACATTATACAATATGTTTGATCTCCAGTTTAAGGGTAGTATCGAAAATACGAAAGTTCCACAGGGCTTATCCGGGGTTAAAAAGGAATATGGCGGAATGTCTTTTCTGGAGAAGATTTCGGAAGGTCTCAAGAAAATCGATGGACTGCTGATGGAACTGCTGAAAAATGTGAAGAAGAAGTTAAAAGATGAGAACAGCGTCTATTATATTGAAAATGAAATAAAGCCGATCTCGGAAGAAATTGGGAAATTACAAAGAATAATTGATACTGTCGCACAGCATGAAATCAGGGAAGGTAAAAAGAAATCACGGGATGTTGATACCGTAAAAATCGATATCAACAAAAGAATAGAATGGGCCGGCAGTATCAGGGATTTTTGCAATGCCAACAGGGAAAGGTCGAAAAAGATACATTTGCTTCTAAACGGTCTTCAGATGGTTTCAGAAAATATAAAAAAGAAAGTTTACGAGCAGTTTGAAAGAAGAAGCAAGTTGATTTCGGAAAACCAGAACAAGTCAAACGAATTCGAAAACCAGATAAACTTTTTGAATAACACCAGATCAAGCATGGAAAATGCCATATACAAGGCCGAACTTAAGAAGGAACAAATAAAAGAAAGAGTGGAAAATATAACCGGAAACATCGTTGATAATTATAATGTATCAATTGATTACGCTTTAAAAAGTTATGTACCAACCGCTAATATCAGGGAATCAGAAATAAAGGTAAGAAAATTTAAAAACGAGATAAAAGGGTACGGAATGGTCAATCCAAATGCAGCCATTGAATATAGCAGGATCAAAAAAAGATATGATTTTCTGGAGGGCCAGAGGGCTGATCTGGTCGAAAGTAAGAAAAATCTGGAGGAACTTATTAAAGAGATAAATGATAGAATATCCGATTACTTCTTTAAAAAATTTGATGAGATAAACAGGTGCTTTAAAAATTATTTTAAGATCCTCTTCCCCTTAGGCGAAGGTGAAATGCAACTTGAAAGAAACGACGGTGATGGTGACGATGAGATAGGGGTGGATCTCAAGGTAGATATAGGCAGCAATAAGTTTGTTCCACTTTCTCTCCTATCCGGAGGAGAGAAATCTTTGATATCTATAGCATTTCTTTTCTCTATTTACTCGATAAATCCTTCTCCTTTTTATGTATTCGATGAAGTGGACGCTTCTCTGGACGATGCCAATATCAATCGTTTTCTGGTTCTGGTTAAAAAATTTTCCGAAAAGCAGCAGATAATATTGATAACTCACCAGAAAAGGACAATGGAGATAGCGGACACGATTTACGGGGTAACCATGCAGTCAAACGGGATCTCAAAAATAATTTCGGAGAAAATCGGAAATAAATATGCTGAGATTAATTAAGAATTTAAATAGCATCTGGAACAAATTCAAAAATGACCAAAAATCGTTCTGGGAAGAACTGGAAGAGCAGATGGTTGCAAGCGATATCAGTGTTAATACCACCGGTAAAATACTGGCGGAAGTAAAGAAGCATGTTTACAGTGAAAATATAAATGATATCGAAAAAATAAAGGCACTTCTAAAGGAACAAATTGTAGAGATTCTTAAGACTAACGGAGGCATTGATTTGAAAATGTCACCTGCATCTCCTACAGTATTTTTGATTGTGGGTGTAAATGGAACTGGCAAGACCACTTCGGTTGCCAAATTGGCCAGTATGTTCAAGGGTAAAGGTAAGAAAATTTTGATATCTGCTGCCGATACATACAGATCAGCTGCGGTGGAACAGATACAGCATTATGCCGAAAAGCTGGATCTGGATATCGTCTATCACCAAAAGTTTTCCGATCCGGGTGCGGTAGTATATGACAGCCTTGAAAAGGCAAAGGCCAGAGGAATCGATCTGGTCATAATCGATACTGCAGGCAGGATGCAGACTTCTTATAATCTTATGGAGGAACTTAAAAAAATAAAAAAAGTGATAATGAAGAGAATCGATCGGGAAGTAGATGAAATACTGCTTGTGATCGATTCTACTACCGGACAGAACGCCAGGAATCAGGCGGAACTTTTCAACGATTCATTGAATCTGACAGGAATTATTCTTACTAAAATAGACGGTACTTCGAGAGGCGGGATAGTGCTTACAATAAAAAATGATCTGGGTATCCCGATAAAACTGTTTACCGATGGTGAAAAACTGGATAATATACATTATTTTGATCCTGTAGAGTTCACGGAATCTATATTCTCCTGATAGCTGATTTAAAGTGGAGGGGATTAATTATGTTCGATCTACTGACAAACAAGTTCGAGAATTTGTTTTATAAAATAAGAAATAAAGGGAAATTGAGCCCCGGTGACCTCGATGATGCCCTCAGGGAAATTAAGCTGGCGCTGCTTGAAGCTGACGTGAATTTCAAGGTAGTAAAAGAATTCCTGGAGAACATAAAAACAAGGGCAATAGGTGAAAAGATACTGGAAAGTTTGACCGCCTATCAGCAGGTAGTAAAAATAGTAAATGAGGAAATTACAGGAATGCTCGGTTCGACCAGCAGCGGGGTTGTTTTTGCCCCCAAAGGGCCTACTATTATAATGACCGTGGGACTTCAGGGCACAGGAAAAACTTCTGCTGTCATTAAATTAGCAAATTTTTTAGGCAGTAAATTCCAGAAAAAAGTATCTATTGTTGCTGCTGATATATACCGGCCGGCGGCAGTACTGCAGCTTGAGGATATGGCGAAAAATATAGCAGTGGATGTTTATTCGGAAAGCAATTCGGATCCTATATCGATATCTGTAAAAGGAGTAGAATTATTTAAAAGATCCGGAAGTGATGTGATCATAATTGATACTGCCGGAAGGTTACAAATAGATGAAAAAATGATGAAAGAGATTGTAGGTATCAGAAGCAAAGTAAATCCTCACCAGATATTTCTTGTACTGGATGCCATGACCGGACAGGAAGCGGTAAATATTGCCTCGACCTTTAACCAGAAAGTCGAATGTGATGGAATAATTTTAACCAAGCTGGACAGTGATACCAGAGGAGGTGCGGCGCTCTCTGTTTACCACGTAGTTAAAAAGCCGATAAAATTCATATCCAGCGGAGAAAGAATCGAAGATTTCGACATTTTTTATCCGGACAGAATAGCTTCCAGAATACTGGGAATGGGGGACATACTGACTCTGGTCGAAAAAGCTGAAAAAGTTGTAAGCGAAAAAGAGGCAAAGATATTAGAAGAAAAGATCTATAAAAATGAGCTGAACTTCGAAGATTTTGTCGGACAGTTGAGGAGTATAAAAAAAATGGGATCACTGGATAAAATATTTTCGATGCTTCCCATAGCCAATAAAAACAGGATATTCAAGAAAATAAATCTGGATGATTCTTATATATCCAGGATAGAAGCTATAATCAATTCAATGACCGTGGAAGAGAGAAGAAAACCGCATATAATCAACGGAAGCAGGAGAAAAAGGATAGCAAGAGGAAGCGGGAGTTCGGTATCGGAAGTGAATAAACTACTCCTGCAATTCAGCAAAACAAGGCAAATGATGAAACAATTTTCAGGACAAAAAGGTAAATTCAATCTTCCTGCCGGTAATTTGTAGATAAAAAATGTTTTGCAAGTTTAATAGAAAAATATATAATTATTAAAGCGAAAAACTAACTATTAAAGAATTTGGAGGTTACAGGTTGAGTGTAAAGATAAGACTGACCAGGATGGGTTCAAGAAAACAGCCCTTTTATAGAATCGTTGTAGCAGATATCAGATCGCCAAGAGACGGAAGGTTCATTGAAAAAATAGGTATATACGACCCCAAGAGTGATCCATCCAGAATAGAAGTGGATAAAGAAAAGGCTCTTGATTGGATAAAGAAAGGTGCAAAACCTACAAATACAGTTCAAAAGCTTTTTGATAAGATTGATTTGAAGAAGTAGTTATTACTATTTAGACTGGAGGTAAACAGTGAAAGAACTACTGGAGTACATGGTAAAAGAGCTAGTTGATAGCCCGGATAATGTAGAAATTACTGAAGAGGAGGAAGATGAAAAAACAGTAATTTTCAAGCTTAAAGTAGCTGAAGAGGATCTGGGAAAAGTAATAGGAAAAAAAGGAAGAACTGCAAATGCTCTAAGGGTCATAATGAGAGCTGCATCTGCTAAAAGAGGTAAATCCTCTATAGTAAAAATATTGGATTGATAATTTAATATATAAGCATAAATAGATTATTTTAACGGGCATTAGTAAATGTCGGAAATAAATGTAGATGCAAGATTAATTGGGATAATCGGTAAGCCGCATGGAATAAAAGGAGAAACAGTTGTTATGTTGCTTACTGATTATCCCAAATCTATTAAAAAGGGAGATATACTTTTTTTTGATGAAGGATGTACCCGGAAAGCTGAAGTAGAAAATATCAGATGGAGAAAAGGAAATAAACCGGAAACTTCGATTATAAAATTCAAAGGCATTGACAGCAGAAATGATGCTTATGATTTAAAAGGGGTAAGCGTCTTCCGGCTCGCAAAAGACAGTCCGGTACCGGAGGATAACCAGTACTGGATAGATGATATTATTGGATGTGCAGTTTACACAAAAAAAGGGGTCCTTATTGGTAAGGTAATAAATGTCGAAAAATTTACTTCCAATGATAATCTGGCGGTAAGAATAGACAAGAAGATTTCAAATATAGATATAGACGGCAATATTCTTTACGTTCCGGTTATTGAAAATTATATAGACAACATAGATTTGAAAAACAAAAAAATTATACTAAAAAAAGTTCCGGAATATGTATAAAATCATTATCTTTTCATTTTTATAAGTCTTTTAAAATCTTTCACTTGAAGAAATGCTAAAAATAGACATAATAACAATTTTTCCGGGAATGTTTGAAAATATCACTGAATTCGGGATTATAAAAGAAGCATTCAAAAAAAATATCTGCAGACTTAATATCTACAATTTAAGGGATTTTACACCATATAAACAGGGGAAGGTCGATGACAGACCTTATGGTGGAGGTCCCGGAATGGTTCTAATGCCGGAGCCAATAGACAAAGCTATTAGTTTTATCAGGAGACGAAGTAAGGTCAAGAATAAGGAAAAACAAAAAGTAATCCTGCTTTCTCCCGGAGGAGAAAGATTAAGTCAGAATAAGCTAAAATATATGTCAGGTCTTGAAAATATTATCGTTATCTGCGGAAGATATGAGGGGGTCGATGAAAGGGTCATCGAATCTATGGTAGATTTAGAGATTTCTATAGGTGATTACGTGCTCTCCGGTGGTGAAATTCCTGCAATGGTTTTAATAGACGGGATAATAAGGTTGCTTCCAGGCGTAGTCGGAAAAGCTGAATCTTTAAGATCGGAATCTTTTGAAAAAAATTTACTTGATTACCCTCAGTATACAAGACCGCCGGTTTTTAAGAAGATGTCTATTCCGGATATTCTTTTGAGCGGGAACCATAAAGACATAGAGAAATGGAGAAAAGAAAAATCGATAGAATTGACCAGAAAAAGAAGGCCGGATTTATTTGACAAAGACAGTTAAATTAATTATATTTGTTTGGTTCTTATTTGAATGAAAAAGAAACAGGCTGGAGAAAGAAATGAATAAATTGGATAAGATAGAGAGTAAATATTTAAAAAATGATATACCCCGGTTCAGTCCCGGTGATAAAATAAAGGTCAAAATAAAAATCAGTGAAGAGAATAAAGACAGAAGTCAGACCTTTGAAGGTGTTGTAATTGCGATCAAAGGTTCCGGAATCAGTAGGACATTTACAGTAAGAAAAATCTCTTTCAATAACATAGGAGTCGAAAGAACATTTCTTATTAATTCACCTATAATCCAGTCTATAGAAAGGGTAGACGAGGGCCTGACAAGGAGAGCCAAACTATATTACCTCCGGGATACGATCGGCAAGAAGTCAAAAATCAAATTTAAATAATACAGCGGTAATTGGGCTTTTATATTAATGCCTATTGAAAATAAACAGGTTAATACCAGAAAAAGAAAAATCTTCAGGGAATTTTTGATATATGCCATCATCGTTTTAGCCGCAGCAGTATCAGCCACATTAATAAGAGTTTATATATTAGAACCTTTTATTGTTCCCACACCCTCTATGGAACCTGTGCTGGAAGTGGGGGATAAAGTAATAATCAACAAGCTTGCATATAAATTCGGCAGTGTAAAAAGAGGAGATATCATAGCATTCAATTCTCCCATAGAAAAAAAGGATCTTGTAAAAAGAGCAATTGCAATAGAAGGGGATGAAATTACTCTCACCACCGAAGGCGAGATTTTCATTAATGGAGAAAAAATCGTTGAAGATTATCTTCCGGTCGATCAAGATATTTTTTATATAAACCAGACCGTAACTGTTGGCGAAAACGAATTATTCGTAATGGGAGATAACAGAAACAACAGTTTTGACAGCAGATTTTTTGGGACAATTCCGGAGGATGATGTATTCGGAAAATTTGTCATAATCTACTGGCCGCCATCAAGATGGTAATTTTTTTGGCACAATGGAGTTCAAAGAAATAAAAAGACTACTGGATTTACGCTGTTATGAAGATAATCTGTATATAGCAGGTTATGAAAAAATAGCCGGTGTAGATGAAGTAGGAAGAGGTTCACTTGCAGGTCCGCTGGTTGCTGCAGCTGTCATACTGGATAAAAAGAAACTGGTAATAGAAGATATAAATGATTCCAAGAAACTACCTTCCGATAAAAGGAAATTTATTTTTAAAAAAATAATAAGAAGCTGCCTCTGCTGGTCAATAGTAAAGATACCTTCCGATGAAATCGATACCTTAACAATAACAAGAGCTAATGCGCTTGCATTTAAGAAAGCGATAGCCGCTCTGAAAATAAAACCGGATATTATTTTAGCCGATTATATCAATATGGATCTGGGTATCGAATATTTACCCATTGTCAATGGTGATAGTCTCAGCATCTCGGTTGCTGCAGCTTCGATAATCGCCAAGGTAATCAGAGATCGTATAATGCTCAAGTTCTCAAGGTATTATCCCGAATACGGATTTGAAAAAAATAAGGGTTACGGTACCAGAAAACATCTGAAATCCTTACAAATATATGGTCCTACAAATATTCACAGAGTATCTTACAGAGGTGTTTTAAGTTAGCAGTCCGAGTAAAAAAATCATAGGAAAAGCCGGGGAATTTATTGCCCAAAAATACCTTGAAGAGGAAGGATATTTTGTATTAGAGAAAAATTACAGGACGGGATACGGTGAAATAGATATAATTGCCAGAAAGGGCAAAAACCTGGTTTTTGCCGAAGTTAAAACCAGAACAAGTCTCGAATATGGCGACCCCCTCGAAGCAGTAAATAGATTAAAAGTCACAAGGATAAAAAAAGTAGCCAGTCTGTATGTCACTTCTCACAGACTTTCAGAATATAATCCCAGTTTCAATATTATTTCCATTATCGTAAGCAGAAGTTTTATCGAGGAAATAGCAATAAAAGAAAATACACTCCTGCAAGAAATAACCTCATGTGGTGCTCTCAAAGATAGCAGAAAGATAAAAATCGAGCATATAGAAAACGCCTTTTGAAAAATAACATTAAACCTTTTATTTGACGTTATAAAAGTCCTAAAATATAATGTTTTAAGCCGATAAATTTATTGTTACTATTTTTATAATGTTGTTGAAATAAAAGTATAAGGAAATAACGGTTATTTTATAAATTAGTTAAAAAAGTTATGGCAATAAAAAAAGAAATAACAAGAAGTAAAATAAATAATAAAAAAGAGAAACAGATGTTTGATGATATAAAAGCAAGCGAAAACAGGTTTAAAGGGTTATTCGAGCATATGAGCAGCGGAGTATCGATATATGAAGCTATAAATAATGGTAAAGATTTTATTTTTAAGGATTTTAACAGAGCCGGGGGAAAAATAGAAAAAATCAGAAAAAAAGATGTCATAGGCAGAAGTGTTCTGGAAGTTTTTCCGGCAGCAAAGGAATTTGGGCTTTTTGATGTCTTTAAAAGAGTATATAAAACCGGAACACCTGAAAAATTCCCAATATCTTTTTATAAAGATAACAGGATCTCAGGCTGGAGGCGTAATTATGTCTATAAGCTGCCTTCAGGGGAAATAATATCTATTTATGATGATATAACGAGACAAAAACAGGTGGAAGAATCACTGAAAATCAGTGAACAGTTCAGCTCAAATCTGATGGATAATTCCCCCAGCCCAATCATGGTAGTAAATACTGATAATTCCATAAGATACGTGAATCAGGCACTGGTAAATCTGGTTGGTTTTAGGTCAAATGAAGTTTTAGGCAAAAAGCCGCCTTACCCCTGGTGGCCCCGGGAATTTAAAAATAGATATACAAGGGATTTTAAGGTCGTTTCACAAGAGGGTTGCAGAAGGCGTGAGCTCCTCTTTAATAGTAAAATGGGAGAAGAGTTCTGGGTCGAGGCTGACGCGAAACCAATATTCAGTAACGGCGAGCTAAAATATTTGATAATAAACTGGTTTGATATAACCGATCGTAAGGCGATAGAAAATAATTTAAACATAAGTTATCTGAAACTGAAAAAAACCCTGGAAGGTACCATCAATACACTGGCAGCGATAGTAGAAACAAAGGATCCATATACTTCGGGTCATCAAAAAAGAGTTTCTAAACTGGCTGTGGCAATTTCAAACGAACTCGGCCTGGATAGTAAAACAATCGAGGGAATAAGAACAGCTGCAGTGATCCATGATATTGGAAAAATAAATATACCTGCTTCGATTTTATCCAAGCCCGGCAGGTTATCTGATATCGAATATGATATGATCAAAACCCATTCCCAGATAGGTTATGAGATGATCAGAGAGATAGAATTTCCAATGCCCATTGCAGAGATTATATTCCAGCACCATGAAAAGTTGAATGGTTCGGGATATCCGAGAGGTCTAAAAGGTAAAGATATAATGTTTGAGGCAAAAATACTGGTAGTAGCCGATGTAGTAGAAGCCATGTCATCATACAGGCCTTATCGTCCTCCGGTGGGCATTGATGCGGCAATAGAAGAAATCAAAAAATATAAAGGTAAATTATACGATCCGAAGATCGTAGATACCTGCGTCAAAGTGATCACCAGAAAAGGTTTTAAATTCGATTGATAAGAAATTGATTGGCCGGAAAAAATATTAAATACAAATATCCGGAAATAGGGGTTTGCGGCCTTTCCTGCCGTCTCTGTCCGGGTTATGTCATGAAAACAAAAAGCCGGTGTCGCGGCTGTAAAACTGAGTGGAGACTGGGTGGTCCGTGTTCAATACTGCATTGTGCCGTAAAAAGAAATATCGAGTTTTGCGGTGATTGTAAAGAAAGCAAAACCTGCGAAAAATGGAAAAGGCACCGTGAAATGGGGAAGAAATATGATTCATTCAAATGCTACCAGAAACTTGAAGACGATATTGCTTTTATGGAGAAATACGGACTGGCTGAATTCAGAAAATCACAAAAGATCAGGGAAAAACTGCTATGGAAGATGCTGGATGAGTTCAATGAGGGCAGATCAAAAAGCTATTTTTGTCTTGCCGCGACAGTATTAAATGTGGATGAACTGGAGAACGCACTGGCGGAAGCCAGGCGAGACTCCGGAGGTCTTGATATAAAAGAAAAAGCCAGACTGCTCCATTCTATTCTGGACAGGATTGCCATAGAGAAACAATATTATTTGAAGTTAAGAAAAAAATAAAGAACTTTTCCTTTAGCTTTTTTCTTTCCCAATCGATTATTCTGAATATTCATTATGTAATTGACTATATATGCATTTATATATATAATCCTTTTATGTTCTTCAAACTCGACAGTTTCACACTGATTGGAATCAATGCCATAAGAGTATCCGTAGAGGTCCACATTTCAAGGGGCCTGCCCGAGTTCATAATCGTGGGACTTCCGGGAAAAGCTGTAAACGAATCAAGACAGAGAGTAAGATCCGCAGTAATAAATAGCGGGTTCGATTTCCCGGTAAAAAAAATAATTGTAAATCTATCACCGGCGGATATAAAGAAGGACGGTTCTTTTTATGATCTCCCAATAGCGCTTTCTATTCTTGCAGCCAGCGGTCAGATTAAATGCGATATATCCGGGGGATCCTGTTTCGTTGGTGAGCTGTCTCTTGACGGAAAGATAAATCCGGTAAAGGGGCTGATTTCAATGGCAGAAGAAGCGAAGAAACTTGATAAAAAATTTTTTTTGGTACCTTATGAAATTGCAAATCAGGCGTCTTTTATTTCCGGGGTGGATATAGTGGCCTGTAAGAATTTATCCGAGGCCGTGGAGGCATTTATCTGCAGAGAAAGTATCGGTAAATTTATATGCAGGGATAAAATTGAAAATATTTCCAGCGGAAGCAACTCCTATGATTTTGATTTCAGCGATGTAAAAGGGCAGCTTAAGGCAAAAAGGGCGCTTGAGATAGCAGTAAGCGGCAGGCATAATATAATGCTCATCGGTCCCCCGGGAAGCGGTAAGACCATGCTGGCAAGACGAGCGGTTACTATAATGCCGGACCTGGATCTTGAGGAATGTATCGAGGTCACCAGGGTATATAGTCTATATGAAAAGTATGTAAATCGGTTGATCCAGGAAAGGCCATTCAGAAATCCTCACCATACGATCAGCAGAGCAGGGCTTATCGGAGGAGGCGCCAGTCCGAGACCAGGTGAAATCAGTCTTGCCCATAAAGGCCTGCTCTTTCTGGATGAATTCTCGCAGTTTCCAAAAAATTTTATAGAAGATTTAAGGCAGCCTCTTGAAAATAAGGAAGTCATTATTACCAGAAGCCATCTTTCTTACAGCTTTCCCTGTAATTTTATGTTAATAATGGCAACCAATCCCTGTTATTGCGGTTACTACGGAGATGAAAGCAGAAAATGTGTTTGCAGCCAGAGGGAAATACAGAAATTCTGGAAAAAGATGTCGGGCCCGGTTATGGATAGGATAGATATGAGAGTAAACGTTGCCAGACTCCCTGAAAAAAGTTTCATAAACACAGAAGCGAGTGAAAATTCAAATAAAATAAAAAGCCGAATCGAGGAATGCCTGCGTATCCAGAATGATAGATTCAAAGGAAAAAACATCAGTTACAATTCCGAAGTCGGGATAAAAATTATCAACGGATGGTTAAAAAATGATAAAAAAATAAGGGACCTCATATACACACTTTCCGGGAAATACAATCTGACGGCACGGGGAACAGTCAGCATCTTAAAAGTCTCAAGGACCATAGCAGATCTTGACCGGAGCGATATTATCACAGAGAACCATGTTATAGAAGCCATTAATTACAGGGTAGGATATGGTTGTAATCAGGGGAGCAATTTTTGATTATGAAGATCGGAAATAGAGAAAAAATATTATATTTACTGGTTGATAAAAAAATCAAATCCGCAAAATTTATGGATATATACAGACAAAATAGCGGTAATATAAATAAAACCTTTGAACACTTTTTAAAATATGAAAATCTAAAGTTGAATCTGGAAACAGGTAAGAGAAATAGTGATTATACTGAAATCAATACACATGAAAGAGACGAAGATGAATATCTTAGGGTCATCGATTTCATTTTTAAAAATAAAGTAGATTTGTTATGCATTGGTGATGATAGCTATCCGGATATATTGAAACAGATATACTCGCCTCCGCTTCTTCTATTCTTTAAAGGAAATAAAATAAAGGAAATAGAATTTGGAATTGCCGTTGTAGGCAGCAGGAAATGTACAGCTTATGGACGGGAAGCAGCCGGATATATAAGCAGGAATCTATCGGAAATTGGAATAACGGTTGTAAGCGGACTGGCAGTGGGAATCGACAGTTATGCCCATAAGGCCGCACTTGAGGGAAAAGGAGGGACCATGGGGGTCCTGGGCTGCGGAATCGATATCGTTTATCCTCCGGAAAATAAACTTCTATATGAGGAAATAGCTTTAAATGGCAGCATTGTAACCGAATTTTTTCCAAAAACTCCACCGCTTAAAAGTAATTTTCCTGTAAGGAACAGAATTATCAGCGGACTTTGCAGGGGAGTTATAGTAATAGAAGCAGGAGAAAAAAGCGGGGCGGTGATAACAAGTGAATTGGCGCTGAAACAGGATAGAGAAGTATTCGCGGTTCCGGGAAATATTTTTAGTCCGGCGAGCAGAGGATGTCATAAATTGATCAAGAACGGCGCGAAACTGGTAGAGAAAATCGACGACATACTTGAGGAATTTTCGGAGTATCGGGATAATTTAAGACTGCTAAGCGGTTATGAGCATACCAAAAACACGAAACCACATTATAGTCAGGCCAGCTGGATCCAGGGTAATGAGGCCAGAATATATGAGTTTATTGGATACAGGGCAAAAAGTATCGAAGAAATAGTAAAATACTCAAAAATAGAAGTAAAAGAAGTCCTGGGCATACTTGCCTCTCTTGAAATAAAACAGCTCATAAGGGAAGATAGTATTAACAAATATAGTAGATTATTTTAGATTTTGTATTAGAATAATAATATATTTTTTAATAAGAACAATACGGAGAAAAAATAAAATGGCACTATTCGCAAAGAAGAAAATCGAAAAACCCAAAAACCCACTGGCACGTGTGCTATACGATTATGACAATATCATTGAAAAAGACTTAAAAAAGATCCTGTTTGTAGTAAGTTCCAATAAGAAGCTTGATGCGGAAAAAGTGGGTGTTGTCTTTAAAGATGTAGCAAATAAATTTGACGGCCTGCTTGATAGTCTATCGAAAGAAAATCTAAAAGTCGATTACAGGTCGGATAAAATAAGGTATCTGATAATTGATATGGTAGACAGGCTAAAAGCATTTTTGAATACTGCAAAAACCGATGGTTATGATCCGTTAAAAAAAGGCAAAGACGGAAGATCTCCGGTAGTAGATGAGGTAAAGGAAATCAGGGAAGCTGTAAGAAGAAAGATGAAGGATATCGATAGTGACTATATATAAGTATGAATTTATTTAATTTCCTGGAATTATATATAAAGTATCTCAAGTATGAAAAAAACTTATCTCTTAATTCTATAAACTCATACCGAAAAGATATCATTCAATTTTTAAATTTTCTAAAAAATAAGAAGATTACCAAAACTGCCGGATTGAATTTAGATATTTTCAGAGATTTCTTGAAATACCTGGACAATTTCCACTATTCAAACAGAACTATCATTAGAAAGTATTCTTCTCTTATAAACTTCTTCAGGTTTCTGGAGAGAAATGACTATATAGATTTTCAGCTAACCGAGTCTATAAATGTCCCCCGAAAACGTCACCGGTTTTACTCTTTTATGTCCGAAAACGAGGCTGAAAGGTTATTTGACAGTTTTAAACCTCAAAACGATTTAGAAATCAGGGATAGAGCAATTCTTGAACTGCTTTATTCCACCGGTGCCAGGATAAGCGAAGCTGAGGGTTTAAAGACCGGAGACATCGATCTTGGGAGCAGTGAACTAGTGGTGACCGGTAAAGGCAAAAAACAGAGAATAGTATATCTTAACCAGGCAGCAGCATCCTGGTTAAAAACGTATATGGAAATAAGGAGCAGGTTTACTTCCTTGAGGAAGGATAAACATATAAGTGACAAACATTTATTTTTGAATAGGTTCGGGAAAAGGTTATCGTCACGAAGCATGAGGACTATTGTCAAAAAATATGTAAAAAAGGCCCTTATTGACAAAAATATCACTCCCCACAGTATCAGACACAGTTTTGCCACTCATCTGCTCCAGGAAGGAGCAGGCATAAGAGAGATACAGGAACTTCTGGGTCATGAAAGCATATCGACCACACAAATATATTCACATTTGAATGTCAAAAAGCTAAAAAAAGACTATAAGAAATTTCACCCCCGGGCAGAAATAAAATAAAAATAAGAGCAGTATTTTTGCTTTAAAGATGTGATAATTTATTATTGATTATTTGATGAAATATAGGTATTATGCTAGACTTGAACGTTGAAATCACACACACCACTTGCAGTATTATGGTGAACAAATACGGCAGTTAAAGTGGTGGAGGAAAAACCATAAAAATAGGAGGTATTACTTTGAGTATCGTTACAATGAAGCAGCTTCTGGAGGTAGGAGTTCATTTTGGTCATCAGACCAAGAAATGGAATCCCAAGATGAAAAAATATATATACACGGATAAAAACGGCATATATATAATCGATCTTCAGGAGACACAAAGACTGCTGGTTGAGGCGTATGAATATGTTAAGAAGGTTGCCAGCGAAGGTGGAATTATATTGTTTGTCGGCACCAAGAAGCAGACCCAGGACATAATAGAATCTTATGCAAAGGAATGCGGTATGCCCTATGTCAAGAATAGATGGCTGGGAGGCACTCTTACAAATTTCGAAACCATAACCAAGAGAACAAAAAGAATAGACGAAATAGAAAATATGGAAAAATCGGGTATCTTTGAGAAGTTACCCAAGAAGGAAGTCCTGGGGATAAGAAAAGAATATGAAAAGCTTCTCTTTAACATAGGGGGGATAAGATATATGAAAGAACCTCCCGATGTTCTTTATGCTATTGATCCCAATAAGGAAATGATAGCAATAAAAGAAGCAAGAAAACTGGGGATACCCATCGTGGCTATAACGGATACAAATTGTGATCCGGATCTTATCGATTTCATAATCCCGGGTAACGATGATGCTATTCGCTCCTGCAGCCTGATAACGAGTGTGATATGTGAAGCCACAAAGAAAGGTAAAGAAGAGAAAGTCAAGCTGGACGAAAATCCAGAGGTAGAAGAAGCAAAAGAATTAGAAAAAGAAAAAACCGAAGACGATTTGGAAGATACACCCGAAGATGACGTGTGGGTTTAGAGATTTATAGAATATAGGGAGGAACAATGGAGATAAAAGCAGAATTGGTCAAGGAATTACGGGAAAAAAGCAATGCCGGAATGATGGATTGTAAAGTAGCTCTTGTCGACAGTAAAGGAGATATTAAGAAAGCGGAGCAGTTATTAAAGGAAAGAGGACTTGCACAAGCTTCCAAAAAAGCTTTGAGAGCCACAAAGGAAGGTCTGATAGACAGCTACATACATCTTGGATCGAAGGTCGGAGTAATGGTAGAAGTCAATTGCGAAACCGATTTTGTAGCCAGAAACGAGATGTTCAAAAATTTGGTGCATGATATTGCTCTGCATATTGCTGCAGCAGCGCCTTTATATGTTTCCATAGAAGACGTGCCCCGGGACGTACTTGAAAAAGAGAAGGAACTTTACAGGAAGCAAGCTATAAACGAAGGAAAGCCAGATAAGATCCTTGATAAAATAGCCGAAGGCAAGCTTAAAAAGTATTATGAGGAAAACTGTCTTCTGGAACAGCCATTTGTAAAAGATAACGACATAAAAATAGGAGACCTGGTAAAACAGAACATAGCCAAAATAGGTGAGAATATAGTAATCAAGAGATTCACAAGATACGTCCTTGGCGAAGAGAAATAAAAACATCTTTTTATATTTTTTGCCCGGAAGGCAATAAATAAAAAATATGGAAAAATTAAAATACAGCAGGGTTTTACTCAAGATCAGCGGGGAAGCGTTATTGGGTGATCTGGATTACGGATTAGATCCCAGAGTTACCAATAATATATCCAGTCAGATCAAAGAAGTGGTAGAGCTTGGGGTCGAGGTCGCTATTGTTATTGGCGGAGGGAATTTCTGGAGAGGTGTTTCTGCCAGTGCAAATGGTATGGATAGGACCACCGCTGATTATATAGGAATGCTGGCCACTATCATGAATGCCCTGGGAATGCAGAATGCACTGGAAAGAATGGGAATAATCACCAGGGTTCAAACTGCAATATCGATGCAGGAAATTGCCGAACCCTTTATCAGGAGAAGGGCAGTAAGACACCTTGAGAAAAAAAGGGTCGTAATATTTGCCGGTGGAACCGGTAATCCTTATTTTACAACCGATACTGCTGCTGCACTAAGGGCACTGGAAATAGAAGCAGAAATAATTTTTAAAGCCACGAAAGTAGACGGTGTATATGACAGGGATCCCCTTAAGTTTAAAGACGCAAAGAAGTTCACCAAGCTCTCTTTTCTGGATGTATTACAAAAAAACCTTAAAATTCTGGATTCTACAGCCACATCTTTATGTATGGAAAATAATTTACCTATAATTGTCTTCGATATCACAAAACCTGGTAATATAAAAGGAGTCATAATGGGTAAGAAAATTGGCACTCTGGTCACAAAGGAGTAAGAAATGAAAGATGCATTGCTGATTGATGCAAAAAAAAGGATGGGGCAGTCTCTAGAAAGAACACAGCATGAATTTAATACTATCAGGACGGGGAGAGCGTCTGTATCCCTGCTCGATAATATCTATATTGATTACTATGGCAGCAAGACTTTATTAAAACATATGTCCAATATGAGTATACCCGAACCCAGGGTCATTCTGATTTCACCTTATGAGCCAAAGTTTTTAAGAGAAATCGAGACCCAGATATCCAAATCCGATCTGGGAATCAATCCATCAAATGACGGAAAGGTCATCCGTCTGAATATCCCGCCTCTGAACGAGGAAAGAAGAAGAGAATTGGTAAAACTGGTAAAAAAGATCGCAGAAGATGGAAGGATTGCCATCAGAAATATCAGAAGAGAGATAAATGATGAATTCAAAAAATTGGAAAGTGAAAGTAAAATAACTGAAGATGATCTGATTGGTTCCGAGGGAGAGGTTCAGAAAATCACCGATGAGTTTATAGTAAAGGTAAATGATTCTTTAGCCCAGAAAGAAAAAGAAATTATGGAAGTGTAGGTAGGAAGTATTTTGAGTTTATTTTCTCCTTTAGTCTCTTCTATAAGGGTTCCGGCCGTAAAAGAATTAAAAAAAAATAATATACCCGAACATGTTGCCATAATAATGGATGGGAACGGCAGGTGGGCCGCAAAAAGAAATTTACCCCGATCTGCCGGTCACAGAGCCGGAGTAGAAGCACTGAGAGATATCATAACCGCAAGCATAGAACTGGGAATAAAATTCCTGACCGTGTATTCATTTTCAAGCGAGAACTGGCAGAGACCAGAGAACGAAATAAATTTTCTTATGAATCTCTTTTTGAAGTCTTTAAAAGAAGAACTGGAAAGTCTGGATAAAAACGGGGTAAGAGTAAGACTAATCGGCGAGAGAAAAGAAATACCTTCCGAAATACTAAAAGCTTTTGAAAATGCAGAAACAAAGACTCAGGATAATGATAAACTTTATTTTAATATTGCTTTCAATTACGGATCCAGGCAGGAAATCATAGATGCAATCAAGAGAATATGCAACTCAGCCAGCAGGAATGATATCGAATTAAAGCAGTTGAGTGAGAAAAATTTTTCCGATTATTTATTTACAAGAGGTTGTCCGGATCCCGATTTTTTAATAAGAACAAGCGGGGAATACAGGGTGAGCAACTTCCTGCTGTGGCAAATCGCATACTCCGAATTTTACTTTGTGAAAACTCTTTGGCCGGATTTCAAAAGGAAAGACTTTTTAAGGGCTATCTATTATTATCAGCAGAGAAAAAGAAGATTTGGCAGGTTGTGATCCCGGATGCAAGTTTTTATTACCATTCTGCAGTATATTCTGGCAATAATCGGATTGTCTCTCATAGTACTGGTCCATGAATTTGGCCACTTTGCGATGGCAAAACTGGGCGGGATACATGTAGAGGAATTTTTTATTGGTTTTGGTCCCAAACTCTTTAAATTCAAAGACAGAAGAGGCACTGCTTATGGCATAAGCGCCATACCCGTCGGAGGTTATAATAAACTACTGGGTATGGATAGAAATGAATCCATACCGCCTGATTTAAAAGATAAAGCCTTCCAAAATAAACCCTTTTATAAAAAGCTGCTGGTTGCAATTGGAGGTGTGGGTTTTAATGTGATTTTTGCCGTGATACTGATAGGGATTTATCTTAGCATGGGAGTGCTGGCCCCCACTTCGACGATAGATTTTATTCAGCCAGAATCTCCTGCCGATGTGTTTGGTTTCGAAGTAGGTGATAAAGTCATTGCCTTAAACGATCAAAAAATCGAGACATGGGATGACTTTTCTAATCTGACTAAAAAATATCCCGCGGAAGAAGTCACATACACGATTATACGTGATGGAGAGGAGATTGACCTTACAGCCAGACTTGATGAAGTCGAAGGTCAGGGTTTTTTAGGAATAAGTCCCCGATATATTGAGGAGAAATTAGGATTTTTTGAAATCGTAAAGGAAAGCTTCAGGATAATATGGGATATAAGTGTTACCTATGTAAAATTATTTGGAATGTTGTTTTCGGGTAAAATACCCTTGAGCGAAGCCAGGCCTGTTTCACCGGTCGGAATAGTAAACATATTCCAGCAGTCTGCATCCATGGGTATGCAAAATTTTATATTTTTTATTGCACTTGTTTCATTATTAATGGCGTTTGGAAATCTGATTCCGATTTTTCCCCTTGATGGAGGCAATATAATACTCATTATAGTAGAAACCATAAGGAAGAAGCCTGTTTCCCAAAAAGTCCTGGGAATACTTAGCTTTGCAGGGATAGCCATTCTTGTTTCCTTGCTACTTATTGGTCTGGTCTCTGATATAATAAATCCTTTCGATATCCGAAATATGTAACTTTCCGGTAAAATATTTTTTTAAATAAACAACTCTTTAAAATGCAGATAAAAAGAAAAAAAACAAGGATCATAGAGGTAGGAAAATTAAAAATAGGTGGGAATAATCCTATTATCGTCCAGTCCATGACTAAAACCAGGCTTGAGAACCCCGACGGTTTTCGGGCAGAAGTAAAAGAGCTTATCGACTGCGGATGTGAACTTATAAGGGTAGCGGTTCCGGAAAAGAAATCCGTCAGTCATCTCAAAAAATTTATTGGTGAAGGAATTTTTAAGGTTCCGTTAGTTGCAGATATTCAATTTGATTACAATCTTGCTCTGGATTGCATGGATATAGGAGTTAACGGCATCAGGATAAATCCGGGAAATATAGGAGGGCAAAGCAGGGTCATAGAAATTGTAGAAAAGGCAAAAAGAAAAAAAGCCGCGATAAGGATTGGTGTAAATTCAGGCTCTATAGATAGGAAAATACTTAAAAAAAATAATGGCAACATAATCGACTCAATGGTTGAAAGCACGTTGGAAAATGTTAGACTTTTAGAGAAACTAAAATTTTATAATTTTAAGATATCAGCGAAGGCATCATCGGTAATGGATACCATAAATGTATATGAAGCCATATCGGATAAAGTTGATTACCCCCTGCATCTGGGTGTAACCGAAGCCGGACCTCCGTTCAGGGGCAGCATAAAGTCATCGGTTTGCATTGGCATTTTATTATCCAGAGGGATAGGAGACACTATAAGAGTTTCACTTACCGGAAACTCGGTAGATGAAGTAGAAGCTTCATATGTAATTCTTAACAGCCTGAACTTAAGAAAAGTCGGAGTGGATATTATCTCCTGTCCCACATGCGGAAGGACAACCGAAGGTTTTCAACAAATTGTATACGAGATCGAGAAATTAACCGGAGGTATTAGAAAGAACCTGAAGCTGGCTGTAATGGGCTGTATAGTAAACGGTCCAGGAGAAGCAAAGGAAGCTGATATCGGAATAGCTTTCGGGAAAGAAAAAGCAGCTGTTTTTTTAAAGGGCAGGGTAGTAAAAAGGGTAGCTAAAGAAGTTGCTGTAGATGAGTTTAAAAAAAGCTTAAAAAGATTAATTTAAATAAATAAAAGGGAGCGTAAATTGAAATTTTCTGAATTTTTTATTCCCACTCTAAAGGAAGAACCAAGCGAAGCAGAGATATCGAGCCATGCCCTGGCGTTAAGAGCCGGACTTATAAGGAAAACTGCATCGGGTATTTATTCTTTCTTACCTCTGGGACTGAGAGTGTTAAGGAAGATCGAAGAGATAGTCAGACAGGAAATGAACAATGCCGGGGCCATCGAACTTTTTTTGCCTGTTTTGCAGCCTTCCGATTTATGGGAAAAATCGGGGAGATGGAAAGAATATGGTCCGGAGATGTTCAGGTTGAAGGACAGAAATAAAAGGGATTTCTGCCTTGGTCCGACCCATGAGGAGTTGATTACATACCTGGCATATCTGGATTTGAAATCATATAAAGATTTACCCGTCAATCTGTATCAAATACAGGTCAAATTCAGAGATGAAATAAGGCCGAGATATGGACTGCTGAGAGCGAGGGAATTTATCATGAAGGATTCTTACAGCTTTTGCAGAAACGATGATGACCTGGAGATTATTTATAAAAAGATGCATAACGCATACTGCAGGATTCTGGAGAGAATTGGCCTCAGTTACAGGGTGGTGGAAGCAGACACCGGTCTCATTGGAGGGAGCTCTTCCCATGAATTCATAATACTTGCCGATAATGGTGAAGATAAACTGGTTTTTTGTCCGGGGTGTGGATATTCTGCAAATTACGAAATGTCGGAGCTGCCATCGGGGAAGGACAGCGACAGCTGTATTAATTGCGGTAAAAAACTTAAAGCAGAAAAAGGAATAGAAATTGGACATATTTTCAAACTGGGTACCAAATACAGCGACAGCCTGGATGCAAAGTTCGTGGATGTAGACGGAAAACTAAAACCTTTAATAATGGGCTGTTACGGTATAGGAATCACCAGAATGCTGGCAGCAGCAATAGAACAACAGCATGACGGTAAAGGAATAATATGGCCAGTTTCAATAGCTCCGTTTATGTTAAACCTTATTGTTACCACCGGAAAAAATGAAGAATTCTTAAAAGCTGGAAATCTGGTATATCAGACTCTGACCGGACTGGATGTCGAAGTCCTTTATGACGATAGAGAAGTAAACGCGGGAATAAAATTCAAAGATTCCGACCTCATAGGTATACCCATAAGATTTATTCTTGGAAGAAAATTCCTGGAAAAACAACTGATCGATGTTGAATACAGAAAAGATGGCAAGAAGATGGAACTACCCCTGGATTCGATTCCGGAATTTATAAAGAAATTAAATACCGCAGATAACCTTTAATCACCTCAAAATGAATAATCAGGAAATTAAAATTGAGGGAACCTTAGAAAAAATCATATATAAAAACTCTGAGACCGGCTTCATGGTTGGAAAAGTAAGACTAAATGATGCCGATGTCGTTACCATTGTGGGAAATACCTTTGAGCTTCGCTGCGGTGAAAAGCTTGAAATAACCGGAAGATGGGTCCAAAACAAAAATTATGGGCAGCAGTTTGAGATTGAAGCCGTCAAGACGTCCGAACCTGCTACTGTTACCGGTATCAAGAATTATCTCGGTTCCGGTCTGATAAAAGGTATAGGACCTGTAATGGCAGAGAGAATAGTCTCTCATTTCAAACTTGAAACATTAAAGATACTGGATGAGAATCCCAGGAAGTTAAATGAGATCGAAGGCATTGGCAGGAAAAGAATAAACCTTATCATAAAATCCTGGGTAATGCATAAGAATATTAGAGACGTCATGATCTTCCTGCAATCTCATGGAATAAGCAGCACCTATGCTCTAAAGATCTATAATAATTACGGAGATAATTCCATAGATATCATAAAGACAAATCCCTACAGACTTTCCGAGGATATATTCGGAATAGGTTTTAAGACTGCTGATAAAATCGCACTTATGACAGGCATTGAAAAAGATTCGGTTTTCAGAATAAAAGCAGGACTGATCTATTTATTGAGAGAGGCAGAAGATGAAAGCCATTGTTATTTACCATACGAAGAATTTCTTGAAATAGCGGAGAGTTTCCTTGAGGCAGAGATTGGAAAGATCAATAATGCTTTAAGCGAACTTGAAAAAGAGAAAAAGATAAATATTGTAAAAGATGATGCGAGTAAGATCTACCTTTCTGGTATCTATAATGCCGAAAAATATGTTGGTGAAAAAATCCTTGCCATTCTGGAAAGTGGCCGGATAGATAGCTCAGCAGACGGTAAAAAGGATAATATGGACCGCCTTATATGTGAACTGGCTGCTGAAGAAAAAATAATACTTGATGAGATCCAGATAAAAGCTATCAAAAAAGCAGTATCGGAGAAAATGATGATCATAACCGGAAGTCCCGGTACAGGAAAGAGCACCATACTGAATCTGATAATAAAGATTCTTGAAAAAGAAAATAAAAAAGTTCTTTTAGGGGCACCAACGGGAAGAGCTTCCAAAAGATTATGCGAGGCAACAGGGAGGGAAGCAAAGACAATACACAGGTTGTTAAATTATAATCCAAACCTGAATAAATTTTTAAAAAACAATGACAATCCGGTTGATGCAGATATGTTAATAATCGATGAAGCTTCAATGCTGGACATAACGTTGATGAAAAATTTACTATCAGCCGTAAAGATGCGAACAGGAATTATTTTTGTCGGAGACATAGACCAACTACCTGCGGTCGGTCCGGGAAATGTCCTGAGTGACTTAATAGGTTCGGGCGTTGTTCCGGTAATTGAACTTAAAAAAATATACAGGCAGGAGAGCGAAAGCTTGATCATATATAACGCGCACAAAGTAAGGGACGGCCAGTTTCCGTATATCGGTAAACCTAAAAATAATGATTTCTTTTTTATCGAAAAAGAAACACCGGAGGAAGCAGTATGTCTTATATTGAATCTGCTGACAAAAAAAATTCCTGAAAGTTTCAATTATGATCCGCTCTGCGATGTCCAGGTCCTGGTCCCTACAAATAAAGGAATCGTAGGGGTGAATAATCTAAATTCCAGACTTCAGGATGTCTTGAATCCCGCCGGTAAAAAGATTCAGAAAGGTGCAGTGCAGTATAGATTGAATGATAAAGTAATACAACTGAAAAATAATTATGAAAAAGATATTTATAACGGTGATATAGGATTTATAAGTGGCATAGATATGGAAGCCGAGGAAATAGGTGTAAATTTTGATGGCAGGACCGTTAGATATGGTTTTTATGAACTGGATGAAATAACCCTGTCTTATGCTATAACTATTCATAAATCTCAGGGGTCCGAATTCAAATGTGTAGTGATCCCTATTCTAACCTCCCATTATATGCTGCTTCAGAGAAATTTACTTTATACGGCCATAACCAGAGCCAGAGAACTTGTAATAATAGTCGGAAGTAAAAAAGCAATAGGAATGGCAGTAAACAGGAATATAGTAGAGAAGAGATATACAGGTTTAAAGGAATTGCTAAGGGCTTTTTAGCCGATTGAATTTTTTATATTTTGTGATATACTTTGATAGAATTTTAATGTGAATAGTTATAAAAATTAGTGGGCTGGTCCCACTTTTTTTTAGTTTAAATTTTATCATAAGCAGGTGACTTAAGTTGAATAGAAAATTAATAGAGGCATTAGTAGAATTAGAAAAAGAAAAGGGCATAAAGATGGATACATTGATAGAAGCCCTTAAAATTGCCTTTGTTTCAGCATATAAGAAAAATTATCAGGTTGAATATGAATGTCGTGTGGACATCGATGAAAAGACCGGCGAAATAAAAGTGTTTAAAATTTTGGATGAAGGCGAAGGCGCAGGCGAAGCGGCAGAAGAAGATAGTAAAAAAAATGAAATCGAGGTCACACCGGATAATTTCGGAAGAATAGCGGCGCAGACTGCTAAGCAGGTAATAAGGCAAAGGTTAAAGGAAGCCGAGCGGGAGATAATGTATGACGAATTCAAAGATAGGACAGGAGACATGGTAACAGGTATTGTCCAGCAAAGCGATGCAAGATTTACCCTGGTGGATCTGGGCAAAGTAGAGGCATTGCTCCCACCGTACGAACAGGTTCCAAGAGAGAGATACAAACACGGCGAAAGAATTAAAGTATATATTTCGGATGTAAGAAAAACGACAAAAGGCCCCCAGGTTATAGTATCCAGGACACATACCGGCTTGATAAGAAAATTATTCGAATTAGAGGTACCGGAGATTTATGAAGGAATCGTGGAGATAAAGAGTATTGCAAGAGAAGCAGGTTATAGAACTAAAATTGCCGTTAGTTCAAACGAGAGGAATGTAGATCCGGTAGGCGCATGTGTGGGACCTAAAGGTTCGAGGGTAAAGATGATTGTCGATGAACTAGGAGGGGAAAAAATAGATATTGTCGAATATAGCGACGATGTTGTCACCTTTATTAAAAATGCTCTCAGCCCGGCAAAAATTTTAAAGGTGCTGACAGATGAAGAAAAAAAGTTCGGATTGATCGTTGTATCAAATGATCAGCTCTCTCTGGCAATAGGTAGAGAAGGGCAGAACGCAAGGCTGGCTGCTAAATTAACTGGCTGGAAAATAGATATAAAGAGTGAAAAGCAATTCGAAGAAGAATTGGATGAAGCAAGAAAAGAAAGATTGAAAAACAAAGAAGAAGATACCGAAACCAGTAAATAATCTGGATAAACAGGAATCCTGGATTTTAAGGTATATCGTATATAAATAATAAAAAAGCGCAATTCTAAAGATTTATGAATATAAAAAAAGAGGAAAATAAAATTAAAAAGGAAGATAAGTCCGGGTCCAAAGGTCTAAAGAAAGACGAGTTGGAACAAAAGAAGAAAACTGCACCGGTAGCTGAAAAGCGGGGCAAAGGAAAAGGACGTGTTGCGGATAAAAAAAAGCCGGAAATCAAAACCAGAAGTAGAAAAAAAGCAGCACAAACAGCAGAATCCGGAACAAAGAAAAAAACTGAAATTAAAATAAAAAAAGAGACCGGGAAAAAAACAAAAACAGTAAGTAAGGATAAATCTTTGACTGCACTGAAAAGTAAAGTCGAGCCCGGACCTGTTCTAAAAACCACAATCAAAAAATCAACGAAGAAAAAAGATGATATCAGGACTGAAGAAATATCCGCTGCTGACAGTGAAATAAAGACGGCCGAGAAACCATCGACTGATTGGGAAGAAGAGAAAAAATCAAGCATCCGCAGCGTGCTGGACAGGGAGCTGGATAAGGAAGAAAAGGAAGGCAGATTCAGACCCAGATTAATCCAGAAGAAAAAAGTCATCCAGGCAAAGAAGGCTGAAGGCGAGGAAATTTTAGAAGTCGAACAAACAAAGCTTGAGAAATTAAAGAAAAAACCTGAGATAAAAAAAGTAATTGAAATTTCCGAAGGGATAACAATAAAAAAACTATCGGAAAAAATAAATGTCCCGTCGAGCAAAATAATAAAACTTTTATTTGATATGGGTGAGTCTATCAATATCAACCAGTCTCTGACAAAGGATCTGGTAGAATACCTTTCTCAGGAATATAACTTTAAATATCATATTGTAGGTTTTGAAGAAAAACTGGATGAAGTCTATAAGGATTCAGAAGAAGACCTGGAACCCAGACCCCCAATAGTTACAGTAATGGGCCATGTGGACCACGGGAAAACAACACTGCTTGATGTGATCAGGGAAACCAGAGTTGCAATTAATGAGGAAGGCGGTATAACCCAGCGCATAGGTGCCTACCAGGTAATTTACAGAGGTAAGAAAATCACTTTTATTGACACACCAGGGCATGAAGCATTTACAGCTATGAGGATCAGGGGGGCAAGAGTCACGGATATAGCGGTGGTAGTTATTGCGGCCGATGATGGTATTATGCCCCAGACCGTGGAAGCCATAGATAATGCAAAGGAAGCCGGTGTTCCCATAATCATCGCTATCAATAAGATAGACCTGCCAAATGCAAATGTCGAAAAGGTGAAAAAAAGTCTTACCGAATATAATCTGGTTCCTGAAGAGTGGGGAGGAGATACTGTCTGTATAGAAATCTCTGCCAAAAAAAAGATCAATCTGGACGAATTTCTTGAAATGATCCTGCTGGTGGCCGATTTGAATGAAATAAAAGGTAATCCTAATTCCGAAGGTATAGGTATCATAATAGAATCAAGATTGGACAAAAACCTGGGTCCCATAGGTACCGTTATAGTAAAGAGAGGAAAATTAAAAATAGGGGATTCTTTTATAACCGGAGATTCGTTTGGGAAAATAAGGTTAATAAGGGATGAAAACCTTAACACACTGAAGGAAGCGATCCTGTCACAACCGGTTGAGATCACAGGTTTTTCTTTTGTACCAGGAGCAGGAGATAAATTATTTGTGGTTAAAAATGAGAAGGTAGCCAAAGAACTTTTAAATACAAAAGATTATGAGAGAAAAATATTGAAAATTGATGAATCCAGAAAGCCATTGACTCTGGAAAGATTGTCCGAATTATCAAAAGAAATGGAGATAAAAAAATTAAAAATAATTCTTAAGGCAGGTTCGGAAGGATCACTCGATGCAGTAGAAAGGTCACTTAATAACATAATAGAAGAAACAATAAAGATCGATATAATACATAAAGGAATCGGAGCCATAACTGATAGCGATATTCTGTTAGCCGCAGCCTCGGATGCAATTGTAGTAGGATTCGAAGTTGTTCCTACCCGGAAAGCGGAAGCATTGCAAAAAAAAGAAAATGTGGAAGTCAGGACATATGATATTATCTATAAATTGATTGATGATATTACCCTTGCTTTTAAAGGATTGCTGGAACCTGAGATAAAAAGGATCGATAAGGGGAAAGCCGAAGTCAGGGAAATATTCAAACTCCCCAAAATCGGGATAATAGCCGGTTCTTATATTCTTGAAGGTGAAGTCGAGAGAGGCAATCTGGTCAATGTAATAAGAGAAGGTAAACTGATCCATGAGGGAAAAGTTGCGACTCTCCATCGCTTCAAAGAAGATATCAAAAAAGTATCTGCAGGATATGAATGCGGTATAAGACTTGAAGGTTTTCAGGATCTAAGCAAAGGCGACATACTGGAGTTTTACGAGGAGAAATAATTTTTTGGCAGCAGTGGTGATTTAAGTGGATAGAACAAGAAAAGCCGAAATAGATCTGAAAAGAGAAATAAGTTTTCTTATCAATACCAAAGTAAAAGATCCCCGAATTGGATTCGTAACGGTGACCGATACTAAATTATCCGTTGATTTTAAATGGCTGGATGTCTTTGTAAGCATTATGGGCGAAGAAAATGAAATAAAAAGAAGTTTAGAAGGTTTAAAGAATTGCAGTGGTTTTATAAAGAAGAATCTACAGCAAAGATTAAAGTTAAGAAATGTACCGGTCATAAGATTTTTATATGATAAATCAATTGATAATGGAATGAGGATTTCAGAAATATTGGAATCACTGGATAAGGAAAAATGATATAAAGAAGGTAGCCTGATTGGAAATAAACAAGTTATATAAACAGATATCGGGAATCATTGACGACAATCAAGATTTTTTAATTATCACACATGCCTATCCGGATGGTGATTCTCTGGGTTCACAAATAGCTCTATATAAATTAATATCACTGTTAAAAAAGAATGCAGCAGCGATTTGTAATAGCGAACTTCCTTATCAATATAAGTTTCTTCCTTATTTAGATAAAATCGGTAAAGATTTTAAGGAAATAAAGGACTGCGGTAAAGGGTATATCTGCATTTGTCTTGATTGTGCCGATGAATTCAGAATGAATCTGGATTTTGAAGCCCTTAAGACTAATACTAAATATATAATAAACATAGACCATCATAAAAATAACAGTAATTTCGGTGATTTGAATATCGTAGATACCGGAAAATCAGCAACTGCCGAGATTTTATATGAATTAATACAAAAGCATTACCCGAAACTCCTGGATCATGAAATAGCTCTGAGCATCTATGTTGGAATACTTACCGATACGGGAAAATTCCAATACAGTAATACCAATTATGCTGTCCATAAAGCGGTAAGCGAGCTGCTAAAATTCAATATAAATCCTTCCCAGGTCCATAAGTATATATATGAAAATGAACCTATCGCAAGGTTTAAATTAATCCAGCTTATTCTTCAAAGAATTAAATATGTAGATTCCAATGGGTTGATTTATTCATATATTCTGGATAAGGATTTCAAAAAACTGGATCTGCCATTCTCTGCTCAGGATGGCGTAATCAATATTCTCCGGAGTGCGGAGAAGGTAAAAATTGCGGCTCTTATAAAGCAGACAGCAGGAAAATGTTACAAGATCAGCCTTCGTACCTCGGATAAAGATATCGATTTATTCAGGATCGCCAGCAGTTTTAATGGCGGCGGCCACCGGATGGCGTCTGCTTATTCCGATAATGGAAGCCTGCGAACCGTTATTAATAATTTAAAAAAAGCAGTAGAAGATAATATAAAATGATGAGCAGTGCGATCGATAGATCCGACATATTTGAAGATTTCAACGGCATAATACTAATAAACAAGTTGCCTGATACAATATCTTATGATGTCATCAGGAGTATAAAAAGAGTTTTTTTTTAAAAAAAATCGGTCATGCAGGAACGCTGGATCCAATTGCAGAGGGCCTGCTTATTGTATTGATAAATAAAGCCACAAAGTTATTCAATTATTTTTTAACTTTAAATAAAGAATACATTGCAGAGATAAAACTGGGCGTGGTCACTGATACGTGGGATCTTGACGGGAAAATACTGGCCGAAAGGAAAGTCGGAGATATAAGTGCCGCAGAGATATCCGGGGTCCTTGATAAACTTACCGGTAAAATAGAGCAGAAACCACCCGTATATTCCTCGGTAAAATATAAAGGTAAACCTTCTTATAAGTTTGCAAGGAAGGGATGGAATATAGATTTAAAACCGAGAATTGTAAATATTCATGATTTGAAACTGATTTCTCTGGTCAAAGATTTACTGACAATAAAGATAAATTGCAGTTCCGGTACATATATAAGGTCCCTGGCTCACGAGATCGGGGAAAGGTTGGGCTGCGGCGCATCGATAAAGGGACTGAAAAGAGTAAAAATCGGAAATTTTAGACTTGAGGATTGTATCGATGTTGGGTCATTTTTAAAGAGCGGCCTTAAAAAAAGTGATTTATTATCCACTCCCTATATGATACCTATTGAAAGATTACTGGAAGGCAGTCCGGACCTTTATATCAAGGATGAGTATAAAAGCCGGATAATCAATGGTAACAGGATCAGTGGTGAGATGATAATGTCAGTAAAAACCAGAGAGAGTGATCCTCTCAAGAAAGGGAACCTGGTAAAAATAAAAGATAGTAATGAAAATACAATAGCAATACATGAGATTTTAAACGGATTAAATATTTCCGGCATCAAAGATAATAAATCAAATTTGACTAAAAGTATTGTGATTTTTGAATAGTGTAATAAAATCTATAAAATTTGATATTTTATAAAAAAGAAAGTCTTAAGTGGCAGAATTACTGGAATTAAAAAAAATAGATAAAGATTATTTCAAAGACAAAAACCCTGTTGCAGTAATAGGTTTTTTTGATGGGATACACCTGGGCCATAAGAAGATACTGGAATCATGTATTAAAAAAGCTAAGAAAATCAATGGAGTCAGCATAGTCTTGACTTTTAATAAACCTCCTCTAAATGTCATAAAAAGCGAGTTGTCCAAGAAGCTTATAATTCCTTATGAGGAAAAAATAAAGATAATAGATAGAATGGGCGTTGACTATATTGTGACAGCCAATTTCGATTCAGATTTTTTAATGATGGAACCTGATAAGTTTTGCAGAGACATACTGATAGGCAAGTTTCATACAAACGAGATTTTTGTAGGAAGCAGGTTTCGTTTTGGCTTTAAGGCAAAGGGAGACATACAATTCCTAAAAAGCTTTTTAAAACCATATAATATAAAAGTAAATGTGGTCCCTCTTCTTAAAATAAAAAACGAGGTAGTCTCAAGCACGAACATAAGAAAATACTATTCCCAGGGCAAGATAAAGGATATAAAAAAATTATTGGGCAGGGATCCGCAGGTAGAAGGAATCGTTGTAAAGGGAGCAGGAAGAGGGAAACAGCTTGGATTTCCTACAGCCAATATTGATATATACGAAATTTTTGTGACTCCGAAGGACGGTGTTTATCTGGGTACCGTTGAAATTGCCGGCAGCAGGCGTAAACCGCTTCCGGCTATTATAAATGTGGGAGACAATCCGACTTTTAAAGAATCGAAAAAATGGATCGAAGCTTTTATAATAAATTTTACCGGTAATATCTATCAAAGAAAAATAAAAATTAGTTTTTTAAAAAGACTCCGGGATGAAATTGTTTTTGAGAGTAAAGATAACCTGATAAACCGGATGAAGCTGGATTTAAAGTATGCCGGTAGATATTTTAAGGTAAAAATTTAGTAAATATGACATATTTCAAAGGACTTTGAAAGAGTTTTATTACCAGATTTTATTCTACTGAAGGGTAAAATAGCAAAAAGCGTTAAATTGTAATTAATATGCAGTTATGATAAATTATACTTCGAACATTTTCGAGGAGGTGAAAAGTTGACTTTAGTGAAAGAGGACAAAAAAAAGGTAATAGAGAAATTCAAAACTCATGAGAATGATACCGGTTCCTCCGAAGTTCAGATTGCGATTCTTACTAAAAAGATCAACAGGCTGAATGAACATTTGAAGGAGAATAAAAAGGATCATCATTCCAGAAGGGGTCTTGTTATTATGGTAGGTAAAAGAAAAAGACTTCTGGGATATTTAAAAAGTAATGATATAGCAAAGTATAAAAAAATAATTGAAGAATTAGGTTTAAGGAAATAATTCCAGCTTAAGTAATTTTTTATCTCTGCAGTTAAAAGGAGAAATAGTAAATAAATGGAAAAAAGTTGTACTTTAGATATTGGCGGCAAGAAAATGATTTTTTCGACCGGCAAAATAGCCAGATTGGCTAATTCAGTTCTTGTCAAATTTGGCGGAAACGGGGTATTGATTACCGCTGTCATGAATCAGAATCCATCCGGGAACACGGATTTTTTCCCTCTGGTAGTGGATGTCGAAGAGAGGATGTATGCAGCAGGGAAAATACCCGGAGGATTTTTTAAAAGGGAAGGCAGAGCAAGCGATAAGGCAATTCTTAATTCGAGATTGACCGACAGGCCCCTGAGACCATTATTTGATAAATATATAAGAAATGAAGTCCAATTGATAGGTACGGTCATTTCTTTTGATCAAATCAATCCTTATGATATTTCAGTAATAAATGGAGCTTCGATCGCATTATACATATCGGATATACCATTCGAAGAACCTATAGGTGCTGTCAGAATAGGAAAAGTGGGAGAGAACTGGATAATAAATCCTGATTACAGTGAAATCGAAGAAAGCATTATAGACATAGTAGTGGCAGGAACTGAAGACGCAATATTGATGGTGGAAGCGGGAGGCAAGGAAGTCTCGGAAGAAATAACGCTGGAAGCCATAGAAAGAGCGCATACCGAAATTAAAAAAATCGTTGATTTCCAAAAAGAATTTAAGAAAATAGCGGGCAAAGAAAAGAAACAGACAATTAACTTCGAATTGAATAAAGATGTCGAAAAGAAAGTAAGAGAACTGGCAGAAAGAAGGATTCAGGAAGTTCTGGATGATATTGTTAAATATTCCGGGGATGATAAAAATAAGGCTCTGCTTGATAATACCTCCAGAGGCTATTTTCAGGATAAGATAATGATAATAAAAGAAGAGATTGGAAGAGAGCTGGACTCCGAATTTCCGGAAGATAAAGAAAGCATAGAAGTAAGTTTTAAGGATCTTGAAAGAGAACTGGTAAGAAAGCTTATACTGGAAAAGGGGGTCCGACCTGACGGCAGAAAACCTGATGAAATTAGAGAAATAAACTGCGAGGTAGGATTATTTCCCGAAACGACACATGGTGTAGGACTATTTACCAGAGGAAAAACACAGGCTCTGACCATACTGGCGCTGGGTTCGATAAGAGAAGCGCAAAAAATTGATAGTCTGGGAAAAGAAGAATTCAAAAGATATATACATCATTATAATTTCCCGCCTTTCAGCACAGGCGAAACCTGGCCGCTCCGGGGACCTAAAAGAAGAGAAATAGGTCACGGCGCACTGGCAGAAAAAGCTCTGAGACCGATGATACCCGATGAGGACAAATTTCCGTATGTCCTGAGACTCGTATCGGAAGTCCTGGAATCAAATGGTTCCACCTCGATGGCAAGTGTCTGCGGGAGCACTCTGGCTCTGATGGATGCAGGTGTTCCAATATTAAATCCGGTTTCAGGTATAGCAATGGGACTTATTAAAGGCGAGGATGATAAATATATAGTACTCAAGGACATACAGGGTCTGGAAGATTTTTATGGAGATATGGACTTTAAAGTTGCAGGAACCAAAAACGGGATCACCGCACTTCAGATGGATATGAAAATAAAGGGCATAAGTCTGGATATCATAAAAAATACTCTGGAGAAAGCAAAGGAAGGAAGACTTTACATACTGGAGAAGATGCTTGAAGTAATCCCTCAACCAAGGGAATGTCTCGCAAACTGTGCACCGAAAATAACTACTTTTAAGGTTCCCAAAGAAAAGATAGGCGAGATCATAGGTCCGGGCGGGAAAAATATTAAAAGCATAAAGGAAGAATTTGATCTGGAAGAGATCGATATAAGTGATTATAACGGGGAAGGTCTTGTTTCAATTACATCTTCCAATGAAGTCAATATGGAGATGGCAAGGAAAAAAATAGAAGGTATGCTAAAGGGCATCGAAGACATAAAAGTGGGAGATGAGTTTTTAGGAACGGTGGTTGGCATAACCAGTTATGGAGCTTTCGTTAATTTGTTCCCGGGAGTGGATGGACTTCTCCATATATCCAAAGTTTCGAATAAAAGGATAAATGACGTTAACGATTATTTAAAAATAGGTGATAAAATATCCGTCAGGGTCGGTAATATCGATTCCAGAACGAAAAAAATAGGACTGGAAAGAACTGATATCTGAAATTTTTTGAATTGAGGTATATAAGAAAATAGTTTCTTCAAATAGTGTAAAATTCGATAAATATGAAATAACTGAATTAAATAACGGAATAAGTGTTATTAGTGAATATTTGCCCCACTTCAGATCCATATCGCTGGGTTTCTGGATACCAACCGGATCCAGAAAAGAAAATAAAAGCATCAGCGGAATTTCCCATCTTATAGAGCATCTTGTTTTCAAGGGCACCCAGAAAAGAAATTACAGGGATATAGCAATCGAATTCGATTTGATGGGTGCCGAATTCAATGCATTCACCGATAAAGAAAATTGCTGTATATATGCTGATTTTATCGATACCCATCTTGGCAACTGCATGGAACTTTTATTTGATATATTGATGAACCCATCTTTCAAAACCGAACATATCGACACCGAGAAAAAGGTAATAGTAGAAGAAATAAAGATGGTTGACGACAATCCTTCCGACAGCATAATGAATTATTTCTACGAAACGGTTCTGGATGGTCATCCCCTTAGCCTCCCGATTCTTGGAACCAGGAATTCTCTTAAAGAAATCAAAAAACCCGCGATACTCAAATATTTCAAAAAAGAGTTCGATATGAGCACAGCCGTTATTTCAGCAGCAGGTAATATAAAGCACAGCGATTTGATAAACGAAGTAAAAAAACATACGGACAGAATAGCAGGCAAAAAACGTACAAGTAATTTTTCGGGAAAGAAGCTCATTTTAAAAGGAAGCATCAGGAACATACAGAGCAATAAGACCAGTTCGGTTCATATGTGTTTTGGCGGGCTGGGCTGCAGGAGGGACAGCAAGGATAAATATCCGCTTTCTCTTTTTACGAATTTACTTGGAGGCAGTATAAGCAGCAGACTATTTCAGAAAATAAGAGAAGAAGAAGGTCTGGCATATTCTATTTTCAGCAGTAATGTCCAGTATCACGATACAGGTATAATAATCATATATTCGGCCTCTTCGCCTAAAAACACAGATAAGATTTTGAAACTGATCAAGGATGAGATAACAGATATAAGAAATCATGGAGTAAAAGATATCGAACTGAAAAGATCCAGAGAAAATTTAAAGGGTAATATCGTTCTGGGAGTCGAAGATATAAGCTCACGGATGTTCAGACTGGGAAAAGGACTCCTGTTTGATAAAAAAGTTTTGACTATTGACGAGATATTGAAGAAAATAGATAAGGTAGAGCGAAAGGATCTAAACGATATAGCAAAAAAGTATTTCAAACCGGATAAAATGAATCTTGTGACACTGGGTAAACTAAATAAAGGCGGATTATCATGAAAAAAATAATAATGTTCGGTATTTGCGGGAAAATGGGAAAATCTATTTCCGGGGAACTCATAAAAGAGAAGGAAATGGAATTGGTTGGAGGTTTTGACATCATAAATACCGGTGTAGATATAGGAGAGTTTTTAACGGGTAGGAAAACAGGGTACATGATCCATAATTCATATGAAGATATCAAGAAGTTGAATCCGGATATTATCGTTGATTTTACAACCGCTGATTCAGCCAATAAAAATATAAACTGGGCCATTGATAACAACATAAACATAATAGTGGGGACCACAGGTTTGAGTAAAGAGGATTTAAGAAAAATTAAAAGCAGGGCTCTAAATTCGAACAGTAAGACACTTATTGTTCCCAATTTTTCTATTGGAGCTGCGGTAATGATAAAAATTTCCAGGATGATATCAAAATATTTCGATGATTGCGAAATAATCGAGATGCATCATGATAAAAAGAAGGATGCGCCTTCGGGCACATCTTTGCTTACAGCGGAAGAAATAAGTTTAAAAAATAGTTTAGGCAGGTCCAGATTAAAAGAAGGTGAAACCGAGACCATAGAGGGATCGAGAGGAGGATTTACCGGTGGTATCCATATTCATAGTGTGAGACTGCCGGGACTGCTGGCTCACCAGCAGGTCATATTCGGGACAAAGGGTCAGACTCTGTCGTTAAGGCATGACAGTATCGATAGATCATCCTTTTATCCCGGCGTTATTCTTGCCATCAGAAATCTGGATAAACTTTCCAATTTTACTTTTGGATTGGATAAATTAATAGACATGTAACCAGGGCATTATTTTAGGAGGATCAAATGATAAATATAGGCGAAGTGATCACGGCGATGGTGACCCCATTCGATAAAGATTATAATCTTGATCTTGATTCATGCAGAAAATTAATAAAGTACCTGATCGATGAAGGAAGCGAAGGAATAGTACTTTCCGGCTCCACAGGAGAAGCCTCGACTCTGGATGACAATGAAAAGATAAAATTATTCAAATTTGCGAAAGATAATTTTGGAGATAAGGTAAAGATCATTGCCGGGACCGGTTCCAATGATACCAGGCATTCGATAGAATTATCAAAAGAAGCAGAAAAAATCGGGGTAGACTGTCTGCTTCTGGTTGGGCCGTATTATAACAGGCCTTCTCAGATAGGTCTTTTTAAGCACTTTGAGGCAATTGCCTCCGAAGTAAAAACACCCATAATAATTTATAATGTCCCCTCGAGAACATCATCCAACATAAATTCAAAAACATGTATCGAGCTGTCAAAGATAGATAATATCTGCGGAGTAAAGGAAGCAAGCGCTGACATGAGACAGATTGCAGAAATAATCAGGGATACCGATGAGGACTTTCTTGTTTATAGTGGTAATGATGGCGACACACTGCCGGTACTTTCACTTGGAGGTTACGGTATAATAAGCGTAGCTTCACATATAATCTGCAGGGAAATAAAAGAAATGGTGGCCAGTTTCAAAAGTGGAGATTTTAAGAAAGCAGCCAGAATGCACCTTGACCTCCTGGATATTTTCTACGGGATTTTTATAGCATCTAATCCAGTTCCCATCAAAGAAGCATTGAATCTAAAGGGTATAAACGTAGGCCCATGCAGACTTCCGTTATGTCCTATGGAAGATAATGAGCTCGAAGCTTTTAAGGCAATATTGAAGAGACATAAAATAATAAGTTAATTGGATAGTGATTGACTAGAGGTGAAATTTGAAAATAAATAATCATGGCAAAAAAGACTAGTTTAAAGTTAATACCCCTGGGAGGGTTAAGCGGCATAGGAAAAAATATGATGGTCTTTGAAAAAGACAATCATATTATAATAATCGATTGTGGAATAATGTTTCCCGATGACGATATGCCGGGAATCGATTTTATAATACCTGATTTTTCATACATCAAAAAAAATGAAAGTAAAGTAAAAGCAATAATACTCACACACGGGCATGAAGATCATATAGGCGGCCTGCCTTTTTTATTTAAAGAAATCAATGCACCTGTATATGCAACCAGACTTACCATAGGACTGGCCAAAATAAAGTTCGAAAACTCTCAAAACATGATACCGGTAAAATATAATGAAATAAACCCTGATGAACCGCTTGAGATCGGTCCATTCCATATAAGTTTTTTCAGGGTAAATCATAGCGTACCGGATGGAGTGGGACTGGTCATAAAAACAGATATCGGAACCGTGGTACACAGCGGTGATTTTAAATTTGACTATGATCCAATCGATGATAAAGTTATTGAATTTTCAAAAATAGCCAGGGCAGGTGAAGAAGGTGTACTGGCTCTATTATGCGACAGTACAAATGCCGAAGAAATAGGATATACGCTGCCTGAACGGGATGTGGGAAAAACACTGTTAGAAAAATTCGAAAAAGCTTCAAAAAGGATCATTGTCGCTACTTTCTCTTCACACATTCACAGGATACAACAGGTTATGGATGTAGCCAGTAAGCTCAATAAGAAAGTTGCTATTTCGGGTAAGTCGATTTTGAAAACAATCAGGGTTGCCGCCGAGCTTGGTTATTTAAAAATACCGGAGGGCACCATAATCCCGATATCAAGGATCGATGAGTTTCCGTTAAAAGAAATAATCATACTTTCTACCGGAAGCCAGGGAGAACCGCTATCGGCTTTGAACAGGATGGCACTGGGTGAGCATAAAAGAATCAATATAATGAAGGGAGATATGGTAATAATTTCTGCATCTCCTGTCCCGGGTAATGAAAGGGCCATATCCAATACCATCAATATGCTCATAAAGAAAGGAGCCGATGTTTATTATGAGTCCATTGCCGGTGTTCATGTATCCGGTCATGCTGCCCGTGAAGAAATAAAAATTATGATAAATATGGTCAGTCCCAGATACTTCATTCCCATTCATGGAGAAGATAAACATAAGATCCAGAATGCCCAGATAGCTCAATCTATGGGGATGGACGAAAAGAACATAATCATAGCCGAAGATGGGGATATCATTAAAATGAATAATGATTTTTGCAGGATTTCGGGTAATTTACATCCGCAAACCATTTATGTAGATGGCGTTGGAATGGGTAACATAGAAGATATAGTACTTAAGGACAGGAAGATTTTATCGAGAAGCGGGATCATGTTTATAGTAATCGGGATTGACAGTATAGGGAAAAAGATTTTATGCGAACCTGATTTTATCCTGAAAGGAGTAATATATATAGAAAATTTAAAAGGACTTTTAAATGAGGTAAAAAAGATCATTAGAGATACTTTAAAAAATTGTTTCGACAGCAATGTCATTGACAAAACGACAATAGAAGGACTTATTAATGACAGGATAGAAAAATTTATTTTTAAAAAAGCAGAGATAAGACCTATAATAATAACCAGGGTTATCAGTCCCAACAGGCATTAGTTCAAATCTTATATCCTAAAAAATGGCCAGAAGAAATTATAAGCGAAAAAAAGTAGAAAAAACCAGGAAGAATTACAAACCAACCCGTCCGGTAGAAAAGAAGAAATACGTTAAGAGAAGAACTGAAATCTATGGTGTTTTGATAATAGCGGTTTCGGTCCTGCTCTTTATCAGCGTATATGGCTTTGCAGGTTCAGGCATTGTAAATACATCGGTAAATAATTTCTTATCTTACATCTTCGGAATAGGAAAGTTTTTAATCCCATTTATGCTTCTGATCTGGGGTTTCAGTTTCTTCCTGAGAAGGATCCGTCTCCTGCCCTCCAGTTTTGGCTGGGGATTTTTCCTGTTATTTTTCTCGATCCTTGGAATTATAAGCAATAACCTGACGGTTCAGGCCAATATTTTTGACGGGGTCCTGATAAAAGACAGAGGCGGAATCATAGGAGCAGGTATTTTTTATGGACTTTACAGGCTTCTCGGAAGTGCCGGTGCCCTGGTGGTACTGAGTGTTCTTGCGATCATATCCATACTGATCATAACAAAGATTTCCCTGATAGATGTTGCCCGAAAAATAATCTACTTATTTAAGAAAATAAAATTCAAACCCAAAAGTGTTCTGTTAGAGAAGCAAGATGAAGATGGCAATGTTTTATTGAAAAAGACAGCAATCGGCGGCAGTAAAATCTACAACAATGAAGAAAAAATAGATTTAAAGAGGGTCGAAGTAATAGACAATATAAGCAGGATATCGAAGGAAAAAATGGAGATGCCTGAGGATTTTATGGAGATAACAGGCGCAGCCGGAGCCAGAGGTAATCAATTGAAAATACCGATTGTAAGAAGCGGCGACCTTGAGACCAGTTACAGACTTCCTCCTATAAATTTATTAAAGAAATCCCAAAATTTACCATCCAAATTATATAAACAAAGTGTAAAGGAAAGAGTATATACTCTAAACAGGCTGTTCAATGATTTTAATCTGGATGCCAGAATAGACAGAGTGGTTGGCGGTCCCACGGTGACTCTTTATGAATTAAAATTGTCACCGGGAGTCAAGGTGCAAAGGCTGCTCAGTCTGGAAGATGATTTTTGTGTTGCTCTGGGCTCGCCGGATATAAGAATACTTACACCTATACCCGGAAGATCTGCCATCGGTATAGAAGTGCCTAATACCGTGAGGAGTATAGTTACTCTGGGAGATATCTACTCGAGCGACGATAAGAATCTTACCGACAATCTTCTCAATGTTCCGCTGGGGAAAAACCTTTCCGGAAACATTATTTATATGGATATATCAAAGATGCCGCATATACTGATTGCGGGCGCCACTAATTCAGGGAAAAGCTCATGTCTTAACAGTATCATTATCTCTCTTTTGATGAAAGTAAAACCGAGTAATGTCAGATTTATAATGATCGACCCTAAAATGGTTGAACTCAGTATTTACAACGGAATACCCCATCTTTTGTCACCGGTCGTGATAAATCCAAAGAAGGCTTCCTCTGCTCTTGCATGGATAGTGGAAGAAATGGAAAACCGGTTCAAGGTACTTGTCGGAAGAAATTTCAAATCTCTGGAGATGTATAATTTCGAGGCTGAAAGAAATGAAAATGGGGATGAGAATTTTAAACCGCTGCCATATATACTGGTCTTTATCGATGAGCTGGCTGATTTAATGATGTTATCGGCTTCCGAGGTAGAGGATAGTATATGCAGGATTGCTCAAATGGGGAGGGCAGTCGGTATTCATTTGATAATATCCACTCAGAGACCTTCGGTCAATATAATAACGGGGCTGATAAAGGCTAATGTTCCTTCAAGGATAGCGTTCATGGTTGCATCAAATGTAGATTCCAGAGTTATCCTGGATTGCCCGGGGGCAGAAAAATTGGTTGGAAAGGGAGATATGCTTTATCTGCCTTATTATTCCAACAGGCCTGAAAGGATTCAGGGAGCTTTCGTGACTTCAAGCGAAATCGAGATGATCACAGGATATATAAGAAATATCGGTACCCCGGAATACAGTCTGGAAATCTCAAAAAGAATAAGCGATGAAGAAAAATATATTCAAAATGAAGACGAATTATTCTACGAGGCCTTAAGAGTGGTAGTGGATTTCGGACATGCATCTGCCTCATTACTACAGAGAAGACTGAAAATAGGTTATTCAAGAGCTGCAAGGATCATAGACCAGATGGAAGATAGAGAACTCGTCAGCGGATATGACGGCAGCAAACCCAGGGAAGTTTTAATCTCAAAGGAAGATTTGATGAAAATGCTGGAAGAAAAGGAAAATTAGAAGGGCTTTTTGAGAACCCAAGGATATGAACCTGTCAATTATAAGCATAGGAACTGAATTAAATCTGGGATTAATACTCAATGAAAATTCCAGATATATCGCGGAAAGAATCACTGATCTGGGCATAGAATGCAAATATATGTATACCGTAAGTGATGATTCTGATGAGATATCCAGTGTACTGAGACACAGTTTGGAATTCAGCGACCTGGTAATAATAACCGGAGGTTTGGGTCCCACCGATGATGATGTAACAAGGAACGCGGTGGCTTCGGTTCTGAATAAAAAACTGATAAGAGACAGGGACCTTGATCTAACCAGTCTGAAATTCATAAAGGAATCCAAAAGCCAGGAAATCATCGATAGACTGCTGCGACAATCTTTTATCCCGGAAGGTGCTGTTCCCTTTAAGCCGGAAATTGGAAGTGCCTCAGGATTTCAAATAGAACTGGAGGGAAATAGATATATATTCTGCATCCCGGGGGTCCCAAAAGAGATGAGAAGCATGTTCGAAAAAGATGTCGTGCCTTTCCTGAAAAGAAGATTAACGGATAAAGATTTAGAAAATAATATTTTCAAGATCAAGAAATCTACTCTACTCACTACCGATATAAGCGAAACGGAGATAGAGGAAAAGATCAAAGAGATTGTTGAAGAAGCGAGAGAAATAGATGTCCGGATAGGAATTACTGCGAACCCGGGTCTGACAAAAATAATACTGGTTTCAAGATCGGAGGATGATAAAGAAGCCCGGATGAATTTAAAAAAGATTGAAGATAAGATTTCAGATAAGCTTGGGAACTACTTTTACGGAAAGGAAGATACTCTGATTTCCGACAACCTTAAAGAGGCCCTTACAAGAATCGGAGGCAATCTGACTATAAGCGCAGCGGAATCTATAACCGGTGGTCTTATAAGCAGTATTATCACGGACACTCCTGGAAGTTCAAAATTTTTCCTCGGAAGCATCATATCTTATTCGGATTATTCTAAAATGAAGTTACTTGATATCGATAAAAGAGTTCTTGAAAAGTATGGAGCCGTGAGCAGAGAAGTAAGTCTGGACATGGCAAAGAAGGTAAAGGATTTATTCAATTCCGATTATGCATTAAGCGTGACCGGTTATGCCGGGCCGGAAGCAGAGAGCGGCAAATTGGGTCTTGTATATTGCTGTATAGTGGGGCCTAACGGATTTGAGAGAGTATTTGAAAAAAAATTTCCGGGTACAAGATACGAGATCAAATTCAGAACCGTGCAATTCATACTTAACGAACTCAGAGCGGTTATAAGTAAAAAGAAATAGAGACGCGGTTTTATTTGAGTGAAAGCGAAAAAAGATTATTTATAGCTATAGATATTCCGGGATATATAAAGGATAATGTATGTGGCTATACAAAAACTCTGCTTAAGAAGGAGAATGGTCACATAAAATTAGTATCTGCTCCGAATATCCATATAACTTTGAAATTCCTTGGGAACATAAATATAGATAAAATAGAGAAGATAAAAGAAGCAATAAAAGAAACGGCCGATAAGTTTAATAGATTTGAGTATGAGATAAAAGGAAAGATAAATGCTTTTCCCAGTCCGAGTAATGCGAGGGTTATTTTTTTGGAGATCGGAAGCGGAGGAGAAGAGATATCCGAGATTTACAGGCAGCTGGAAGACAATCTCGAAAGGATTAAAATAAGAAGAGAAAAAAGGGAATTCTCCCCTCATATTACAATTGCCAGATTAAAAGATAAAAAGAATATGGAACATCTCATCAAAGAATATAGATTGAATAAAATCAAGGGGCTGGGTTGTTCGAATATTACATTATTCGAGAGTCAGTTAAAGCCATACGGAGCGGAATATTCTGTACTTGGGGAGTTCGATCTGAAATGAGAAATATTTTAATTGATAAAGATTTGCTATTTAAAAATATTTTTAATATGTTAAAATAGGCTTATGAGCAATTGCACATATTATAAAAAAATAGTTATTTAATACAATGACTTAAAATTTCATTTTTATTATAATTTTAATTGGGTATTGTTTACCGGAGGATAATATGGAAGACAGGGAAAAGATTATAGAAACCACAGTATCTCAAATCGAAAGGCAATATGGCGGCGGCGCCATAATGAGATTGGGTGAAAAAAGTTCACTGGCGGATATAGGCTATATATCCACTAATTCTTTGGAACTTGATATTGCGCTGGGAATAGGCGGGATACCCAGGGGAAGAGTCACCGAGATTTTCGGACCGGAAGCATCGGGGAAGACAACACTTGCTTTGCATATTATTGCCAATGCTCAAAAGGAAGGAGGCATAGCAGCTTTTATAGATGCCGAACATGCCCTGGATCCCGGATATGCCAGGAATGTGGGTGTAAACATCGAGGAACTTCTGCTGTCGCAGCCGGATAATGGGGAGCAGGCTCTAGAGATATGCGAGATTCTATTAAAAAGCGGCGCGCTGGATGTAATAGTGATCGATTCGGTTGCCGCTCTTGTGCCAAAAGCGGAACTGGAGGGTGAAATAGGAGATTCACATGTTGGGCTTCAGGCAAGACTCATGTCACAGGCTTTAAGAAAAATAACAGGGTTTGTAAATAAGACCAAGACATCCATAGTCTTTATAAATCAACTCAGGGAAAAAATAGGCGTAATGTTTGGTAATCCGGAAGTGACACCCGGCGGCAGAGCCTTAAAATTTTATTCATCGGTGAGGATAGATATCAGAAGAATCGACAGCATTAAAAGCGGCACGGAAGCAATCGGAAACAGGGTAAGGGCAAAAGTAGTAAAAAATAAGGTGGCGCCTCCGTTTAAAAGTGCCGAATTTGACATAATGTATGGAAGGGGCATATCCAAAGAAGGAAGCGTTATCGATGTAGGTACCGAACTGGGAGTCCTTGAAAAAAGCGGGTCCTGGTACTCCTATAAAGGTGAGCGGATCGGTCAGGGCAGAGAGAACGCAAAAATGTTTCTTGCTCAAAACGGTAAGGTAATGGATGAGATAGAACAAAAAGTCAAAGAAATGCTGAATCTGAGTAACGGTAAGACAAAAAAGAAAGATACGGAAAAGAAGATTAAAAAAGAGGGTATCGAAAAAGAAGATACCGGGACAGAAAAAAAATAAGTTTTATATATCCTTTTTAGTTTGAAATAACGATTTTTCCAATTTAAAAGCGGTATTTTCCTCAGGGTATTCTCTCTAAAAAATAAAAGAATAACAATATAATCAGCCAATTATATATCCATATAAATCTATTGACTTGTGCCGCTTTAATGCTATAATCTACTACGCTATATAAGTGTTATAGTAGGTTTCATTCTTACTAAGAACTTCTTTTATATTTTAATTGACAACCAAGATTTAGTGTGGTATTTTCTGTCAGTTATTTTCATGTTCTTTGAAAACTAAATAGTGTAAGTTCTTTGAGCAAGTTATTTCAAATGTTAATTTTTATTGAGAGTTTGATCCTGGCTCAGGACTAACGCTAACGGTGTGCATAATACATGCAAGTCAAACGGGCAATGCGAGAGTAGCAATACTTTTGCAAAGCCAGTGGCGAACGGGTGAGTAACGCGTAGGTAATCTGCCCTGGAGATTAGGATAACTTTCCGAAAGGAAAGCTAATACTGAATACTTTATATTTTTCGCATGATTAATATAACAAAGGTAGCCGCAAGGCTTCCGCTTCAGGATGAACCTGCGTCCTATTAGCTTGTTGGTAAGGTAACGGCTTACCAAGGCGATGATGGGTAGCCGGCCTGAGAGGGTGATCGGCCACACTGGGACTGAGATACGGCCCAGACTCCTACGGGAGGCAGCAGTAGGGAATATTGCGCAATGGGCGAAAGCCTGACGCAGCGACACCGTGTGAAGGATGAAGGTCTTCGGATCGTAAACTTCTGTCAATTGGGGAAGAAGGTAGTAAAGGTTAATAGCCTTTACTATTGACGGTACCCAAAAAGGAAGTCTCGGCTAACTCCGTGCCAGCAGCCGCGGTAAGACGGAGGAGGCAAGCGTTGTCCGGAATCATTGGGCGTAAAGAGCGCGTAGGCGGTTTTTCAAGTCGTATGTGAAAACTTCAGGCTTAACCTGATGATTGCATATGAAACTGGATAACTTGAGTACAGCAGAGGAAAGTGGAATTCCTGGTGTAGCGGTGAAATGTGCAGATATCAGGAAGAACACCAGTAGCGAAGGCGGCTTTCTGGGCTGTTACTGACGCTGAGGCGCGAAAGCTAGGGGAGCGAACAGGATTAGATACCCTGGTAGTCCTAGCCGTAAACGATGGACACTAGGTGTGGGAAGTTATCGACGCTTTCTGTGCCGAAGCTAACGCATTAAGTGTCCCGCCTGGGGAGTACGGCCGCAAGGCTAAAACTCAAAGGAATTGACGGGGGCCCGCACAAGCGGCGGAGCATGTGGCTTAATTCGACGCAACGCGAAGAACCTTACCAAGGCTTGACATCATATTGACGGTTGTATAAATACAACTTCTCTTCGGAGCAGTATGACAGGTGGTGCATGGCTGTCGTCAGCTCGTGTCGTGAGATGTTGGGTTAAGTCCCGCAACGAGCGCAACCCTTTTTCCATGTTGCTAACAGTTCGGCTGAGCACTCTTGGAAAACTGCCGGTGTAAAACTGGAGGAAGGTGGGGATGAGGTCAAGTCATCATGCCCTTTATGTCTTGGGCTGCACACGTGCTACAATGGCTCATACAAAGAGCTGCGATACCGCGAGGTGGAGCTAATCTCTAAAAATGAGTCTAAGTCCGGATTGAAGGCTGAAATTCGCCTTCATGAAGTAGGAGTCGCTAGTAATCGTGGATCAGAACGCCACGGTGAATACGTACCCGGGCCTTGTACACACCGCCCGTCACACCACGAAAGTCGGAAACACCCGAAGGCAGTGCACTAACCGGCAACGGAAGGAACTGTTTAAGGTGGAGTCGGTGATTGGGGTGAAGTCGTAACAAGGTAGCCGTACCGGAAGGTGCGGCTGGATCACCTCCTTTCTAGGGAGTTCAATACTGTTTTCTGGAAAAACTTCTAGAAAATAAGTCGATCTTGCACTATTTAGTTCTGAGAGAATATGAATATTCTCTTATTGTTGTTCTTTGAAAACTTCATAGCGGTGTCATAGATAATTAAGTTAATTAGAGCATGTGGTGGATGCCTTGGCGATAAAAGGCGAAGAAGGACGTGGTAGGCTGCGATAAGCTTCGGTTAGCTGTCAAACAAGCTTCGACCCGGAGATTTCCGAATGGGGAAACCCATTATCCTTAATCGGATAATATTACTGTCTGAATTCATAGGGCAGTAAAGCAAACCAGGTGAACTGAAACATCTAAGTAACCTGAGGAAAATAAATCAATTTAGAGATTGCCCCAGTAGCGGCGAGCGAAGAGGCAATAGCCCAAACCTATTGGATGTCAAGCCCACGAGCGTTGTTCAATAGGGGTTGCAGGGATTGTGACGTGTATTTGTGGATGCACATGAGAGTCAGAAAACTATTTGATAGTAGAATAACCTGGAAAGGTTAGTCAAAGATGGTAAAAACCCAGTATACGAAATTGAATAGTCTCTTACATAATCTCCTGAGTACAACGGAACCCGTGAAATTCCGTTGGAACCTGCGAGGACCAACTCGCAAGGCTAAATACTTTTATCGACCGATAGTGAACTAGTACCGTGAGGGAAAGGTGAAAAGTACCCCGGAAGGGGAGTGAAATAGAACCTGAAACCATATGCTTACAAGTAGTAGGAGGCACTTTATGTGCTGACTGCGTGCTTTTTGTAGAACGAACCTGCGAGTTACAGTATGCAGCAAGGTTAAGTTTGAATAAACGGAGCCGAAGCGAAAGCGAGTCTGAATAGGGCGATTAGTTGTATGCTGTAGACCCGAAGCTGAGTGATCTATCCATGGCCAGGGTGAAGCGAAGGTAAAACTTTGTGGAGGCCCGAACCCACTAAGGTTGAAAACTTAGGGGATGAGCTGTGGATAGGGGTGAAAGGCCAATCAAACTCAGAAATAGCTGGTTCTCCTCGAAATAGCTTTTGGGCTAGCCTCAAGTGTTTGATTTCGGTGGTAGAGCACTGAATGGACTAGGGACCTTACAAGGTTACCAAATCCAATTAAACTCCGAATGCCGGAATTTTAGAGCTTGGGAGTCAGACTGTGAAGGATAAGCTCCATAGTCAAAAGGGAAACAGCCCAGACCATCGGCTAAGGTCCCGGAATATATACTAAGTGGTAAAGGATGTAAAATTACCCAGACAACCAGGATGTTTGCTTAGAAGCAGCAATCATTTAAAGAGTGCGTAACAGCTCACTGGTCAAGTGGTTATGCGCCGAAAATTCAACGGGGCTCAAGTATATTACCGAAGCCATGGATTCTGATTTATCAGAGTGGTAGAGGAGCGTTCCGTACGGGTTGAAGCTTAATCGTAAGATTAGGTGGACTTTACGGAAGTGAGAATGCAGGTATAAGTAACGAAAGACAGGCGAGAAACCTGTCCGCCGAATACCTAAGGTTTCCTGGGGAAGGCTAATCCTCCCAGGGTTAGTCGAGACCTAAGCCGAGGCTGAAAAGCGTAGGCGATGGATAACAGGTTAATATTCCTGTACAACCAAATTATGTTTGATCAATGGGGTGACACAGAAAGGTAAGCCATCGTGGTTTGGTCGACTGCGTGCAAGCGTGTAGGGCGCTAATCAGGAAAATCCGGTTAGCATTAAGCCTGAGACGTGATGCCCATCCGATTTAGGTGAAGTGGTTGATCCTATGCTGTCAAGAAAAACCTCTAGGTAGTAATTTGGTTCTCGTACTAAAACCGACACAGGTAGGTAGGTAGAGAATACTAAGGCGATCGAGATAACCCTTGTTAAGGAACTCGGCAAAATAGCCCCGTAACTTTGGGATAAGGGGTGCCCTAGTAGCGTGAAGAAACTTGCTTTTGGAGCGCGAAAGGGTTGCAATAGAAAGGCTCAAGCGACTGTTTACTAAAAACACAGGTCTCTGCTAAGTCGTAAGACGATGTATAGGGGCTGACGCCTGCCCGGTGCTGGAAGGTTACGAGGAGAAGTCAGGACTTCGGTCCGAAGCTTCGAATCTAAGCCCCAGTAAACGGCGGCCGTAACTATAACGGTCCTAAGGTAGCGAAATTCCTTGTCGGGTAAGTTCCGACCTGCACGAATGGCGTAACGATTTGAGCGCTGTCTCAACAAGGGGCTCGGTGAAATTATATTATTGGTAAAGATGCCAATTTCCCACAGAAGGACGGAAAGACCCCGTGAACCTTTACTGTAGCCTGATACTGGATTTTGGTCTATCATATGCAGGATAGGTAGGAGGCTTTGAAGCCAGGGCGCCAGCTCTGGTGGAGCCACCGGTGAGATACTACCTTTGATATGCTAAAATTCTAACTATATACCGTTATCCGGGTGTAGGACAGTGGCAGGTGGGCAGTTTGACTGGGGCGGTCGCCTCCCAAAATGTAACGGAGGCGTCCAAAGGTTCCCTCAGAGTGTTTGGCAATCACTCGTAGAGTATAAGAGCATAAGGGAGCTTAACTGTGAGATTGACAAATCAAGCAGAAACGAAAGTTGGGTCTAGTGATCCGGCGGCGCAGTGTGGAATGGCCGTCGCTCAACGGATAAAAGGTACTCCGGGGATAACAGGCTTATCTCCCCCAAGAGTCCATATCGACGGGGAGGTTTGGCACCTCGATGTCGGCTCATCGCATCCTGGGGCTGGAGCAGGTCCCAAGGGTTTGGCTGTTCGCCAATTAAAGCGGTACGCGAGCTGGGTTTAGAACGTCGTGAGACAGTTCGGTCCCTATCCTCTGTGGGCGTAGGAGAATTGAGGGAATTTATCCCTAGTACGAGAGGACCGGGATGAGTAAACCTCTGGTGTGTCAGTTGTCCTGCCAAGGGCATGGCTGATTAGCCAAGTTTATAAGGGATAAGTGCTGAAAGCATATAAGCATGAAACCCATCCCAAGAATAGTTCTCCCATCCCTTGTGGATTAAGACCCCATGTAGATTACATGGTTGATAGGTTAGAAGTGTAAGCACAGCAATGTGTTTAGCTGACTAATACTAATTGGTCGAGGACTTAACTATGAGATTGCTATGAAGCTTTGAGAGAACAACATTTTGAAAATTAAATATTGAAGTAAACCTTTAAGGTTTATATTTATAATCTTACGGTGGCTATAGCGAAGGGGCAACACTTGTTCCCATCCCGAACACAAAAGTTAAGCCCTTCAGCGCCGATGGTACTATACCGGAA
>Ga0208828_1000011_pt1 | contig 92229 bp, 78 predicted proteins | sample Kivu_160m_FD_185487 | JGI IMG/M metagenome (GOLD analysis project Ga0208828, IMG submission 185487) | Freshwater microbial communities from Lake Kivu, Western Province, Rwanda to study Microbial Dark Matter (Phase II) - Kivu_160m (SPAdes)... | ecosystem: Environmental > Aquatic > Freshwater >... | reverse complement strand
GATATTCCCATGCCCGGCGATTATGATGGAGACGGAAAAACGGACATTGCCGTGTGGAGGCCGTCCTCCGGTATTTGGTTTGTGAAATATTCGGGAGGCGGAGTTGGGGTAACTCAATGGGGGATCAGCGGAGATATTCCCGTGCCCGGCGATTATGATGGAGACGGAAAAACGGACATTGCCGTGTGGAGGCCGTCCTCCGGTATTTGGTTTGTGATATATTCCGGAGGCGGGGTCGGGGTGACTCAATGGGGTGCGAACGGAGATATTCCCTTAGTAAGGTAGAATACTTAGCCTTAAATATCCACAGAAAGCTGTTTCCCCTCGTGATGAGTATTCCGCTGATTCCGGCTACCGATTCCGAGCAAAGGCGGCAACCATATTGAGTCAAGGGCGAGCGGCGTTTCCGTATGGATTCGCCCACCACTTACCGCCGATAGGCATTATCGATGAGCCGGTCTACCGGTTTTATCGGATTAGGGGGAGGAGTTCGCCGGCGGGGCCGCGGAGGGAGACGGTCGCATAGGGCGTGAGCGGGGTCGGGTCGGGATTGACCTCGATGATCGCCGCCCCCGCCTCCGCGGCATAATGGGGGAGTGACGCGGCGGGGTGGACGATGGCCGATGTTCCGACGACGACCATGACCTCGCAGGCCGCGCTTTCCTCGAAGGCGCGGCCGATGACCGCCTGGTCGAGCGACTCCCCGAACCAGACGATGTGGGGGCGGAGGAAGGCGCCGCAGTCCGCGCAGCGCGGAGGGATCTCGCGGAGAGGGACGTCGCGATTATCGGAAACCGTTCCCTCCCGGGTGCAGCGAACCTTCCAGATGTTCCCGTGAAGCTCGAGAATGTTCGACGATCCGGCCAGGGGATGAAGGCCGTCGACATTCTGGGTTATGAGGGTGAAACGCGGGAAAACGCGCTCCCACGCCGCCAAGGTTGCATGTCCGGCGTTCGGCGCGCAGCGGGCGATGAGTCCCCGACGCCAGTCATACCATTCCCAGACGAGCTTAGGGTCACGGGCGAACGCTTCGGGCGTGGCCAGGTCCTCGGCCCGGAATTGACGCCAGAGTCCGTCCTTTCCCCGAAATGTCGGCACGCCGGACTCGGCCGAAATGCCCGCCCCCGTCAGGGCGACGACGCGCTTCGCCCTTTTCAAAATCTCCGCGGCTTTGCCGACGAGCGGATCTTCCATTCGAGATCTCCCTCCCGGCCCTCAAGATACTCGATTTCGATTCCCCCTTCAATGAATTATACCGGATGGGGGACACATTAAAGTGTCCCGCATCTTATTCCCATCCCTCGCCTTCGACTCTCAAGATCCCCGATTTCGCCCCCTCTTCAAAAACCGGGGGAGCGGCGTGATCAATCTCGGGATCAATAATCCTTCAGCTCGTATCCGTAGCGCTTGACGTATTTATAGTCGTCGATGACCGCCACGCCGTAAGCCTTGCCGTTCTTGAAAACGAGCGATTGCGCCGGCACGTCGGTTTCGAAGCGGCCGATATAGACGCCCTTGTCGTCGAAAACGTCGATTTGGGATATGCCCCGAAGGACATCCGCGACGACGAAAAGCCAGCCGTTGTCCATCGCCATGCATCTCCGGTAGGCCGGAAGATACTTCGGATAAGTCATGAATTTCCGGACTTCGTCCTTGAGGGCGAGGTCGCTCGAATTCGACGATAGGAATTCCGTCACCCGCCCCTCGAAATCGTCGGCTTTATGCCGGTCGCTGACCGGCCGCGGCTTTTCCTCTTTTTTGATGACGGACAGAAGCCTGCCTTCGAAGTCGAAAATTTTGATTTCGTACGTTTCCGGATGGCCGAGTACGATCCACCCTTTCTCCGTGACGGACCAGGAAAGGTTGGGCGTGAAAGCGCTCCGGCTCATGATTTGGGCCAAGAGTTGGGCTCGGTTCGAGTAATTCAGGACCGTTCCGTAGTCCATGACTTGGCGGTGGAGCTCGGTCAGCATTTTGAAGTCTTTGTCGAAAATCCCGAAGGGAACCGTCCACGAAACGGCGTCTCCCTTCTGCTCCCTCCGGCTTTCGGACGAAAAATACGTCCCGCCGGGGAGAAGGACGACCGCTCCGGTGTCCATGCCGATCTTGATCGCGTCCTCGTACTGGCCGGTCTCCCTGTTGAAGAAGGAGACGCGCTTGTTGACGATATCGGTCGCGTAAATCCGGCCTTTCGCATCGAACCGCATCTCCCAGATATTCCCGAACTCGCCCGGCCCTTGCCCTTGGCGGCCGATGGACAAGAGGTGCTTGCCTTCCCGGTCGTACTTCTGAATTCTCTTGCGGTCCCAATCGAGGACGTAGAAACAGCCCTTCTCGTCGGCCGTGACCTGGACGCTGTTCCCGAACATGTAGTTCTCGTCGCCCTCGACGACGCCGATCGTCAACTCCTCCCGGAAGACGATCTTCTTCCTCTGCCCGGGGGGCGGGACCGGCTCCGCCGGATTGGAGACGATTCTTGCCTCCGCCGCCTTGACTTGGCCGGCGGATGGGGGCTTCGCTCCTAAAACGACCGCACTCAGGAGGAATTCCCCGAAAACGAGAAACACGACAGCGGATTTCCAATACGTTTTCATCTCCAACTCTCCTCGTTATTGGAACGGCGTTCCGCTCTCCGACGTTTCATGGCCAAGAGGCCGTTTCCAGCGGACGGCGTATCTCCGGACGACCGGAAATCCGGCGGCTTTCTTGCCCATCCTCCCTTCCTATTCTGGCCGCGATTCTTCTTGGATGAGGGGTGACAGCAGAGAAGGCCAGAATAATGCTCCCCCAAAAAAGAACGACTTTGGCCTCTCAATTATTTACAACGTGTAAATTTATGATGAAAAAATCAGGCCAAAAAGCGGTTGTTAAGGCAAGCGGGGCAGGCATGTTTCTTGCTGCGATTCTATCGACGGCGAGGCCGCAAAAAAGGGGGACACTTTAATGTGTCCCCCATCTTCCACTCGACGGAATAAGGATCGCGGAGGAGTCGGCCGTGAAAACGATTAAAGTCGCGGTGAAGTTCTCAGCCTTTCTGTTTTTAGGGCAGATCTTCGTCAATCGGCTAAACGGAGGGTCGATTCTCCAGCAGCCGCCCGTCAAGACCATTCCCCTCCCCGAAGTCATCGAAGCGCGGTACGTCCGCGTCGGCCACGACCGCGTTTATGTCGTCGACCGGGAGAGCATCGCCGTCTATGCCCTGAATGACTTCCGCTTTCTAGGCCGCTTCGGCCGAATGGGCCAGGGACCGGGGGAATTCACCCTTCTCGAGGATTTGACGGTCCTCCCGGACGGACTCCTCGTCAAATGCGCTTTCAAGCTCCACTATTTCTCGCCCGAAGGGAAGTTCGAGCGAGCGATAACGATTCCGGTCAGGTTCGGCCCTAAACCCGTTCCCGTCGGTAATCAGTACGTCTGGTTCTTTTCGGACCGAAAAGAGGACGGAAGCCTCGCCCCTCCCCGGGGGCATCTCTGTGATAAGAACCTCAAGCCGATCAAGGATTTTTATGGAGAGATCTCGGGCTCCCCGCCGCCTCCTCCACCCCCGGGAAAGTCGACGAATCTCCTGGCCAAAAAGCAGGACGTCTTCCTCATCCGCGATTTCTTCGATGTCGAGGTCGCGGACGGAAAAATTTTCGTTGCCGATTCGCGGAAAGGGCTTATGATCTCGGTCTTCGACGCCCGGGGGAAGATAGTTCACGAGATCCGCCAGGAATATCAAAAAATCAAGGTCCCCAAGGGCTACAAAGATTCGGTCTCTGGAAATTCCGGCTACTGGAAACTCAACAATCCCGTCGTCCCCGAATATTTCCCGGCTTTTTTCGGCTTCAAGATCGACAGCGGCCGGATCTATATCATCACTCCCGAGCAAAAGGAAGACCGATACGAGGTCGTCGTCATGGACCTCGACGGAAAGGTCCTCCGGCGCTCTTATTGTTTTCCCTTGAAGCCCGACTGGTGGCGGCCGGAATTCGTCAACCTCGGCTTCGAGATCCATCAGGACACAATCTACTGGCTCGACTTCAACGATCCAGCCGAGCGTTTCGAACTTCATCTCGTTCCGGTCAGATAATCAGCCGGACAAGCCTTCGTCGTTTCGCCCGTCGCCCCGCCAGGCGGTACTAATGTACGAATAGGAAGCCGGCCGGACGAGGAAGACAGTCAAGATAAGATAAGATGGGGGACACTTTAAAGTGTCCCCCATCTTCGGCCCCATCTTCGGGAATTTGACAACCCGGCGCCGGCGGGAATAATATCTCTCTTCCATGCGCGGCCCGACATCCGCCCGGTGAAGGAGAGTGCGATGACCCAAACACCCAAACGCAGCCTGCTGGTCTTCTCGTTCCTGGCCCTTGCGGCGGCCTACGGCCTGGCCCAGGAGGTCCACCTCGACGTCCCCTTCGTCCCGACGCGCTATCCCGTCGTCGACGAAATGCTCCGGATGGCCAAGGTCACCAAGAACGACATCGTCTACGACCTCGGCTGCGGCGACGGCCGGATCCTGGTCACGGCCGCCCAGCGCTTCGGCGCCCGCGGCGTGGGCTACGACATCGACCCCGAGCGGATCAAGGAATGCCATGAGAACGCCGAGAAGGCCGGCGTCACGGACAAGGTCAAGTTCATCCTCGGCGACCTCTTCCAGGCCGATTTCCACGAGGCCACGGTCATGCCGATGTACCTCCTCCCCTCGGTCAACCTCAAGCTCCGGCCGAAGATCTTCCGCGAGCTGAAGCCGGGCTCGCGGGTCGTCTCCCACGATTTCAGCATGGAGAACTGGACCCCGGACGCCCACCAAACCGTCGAAGACGACGAGATGACCCATGAGGTCTATCTCTGGATCGTCCCGGCCAACGTCAGCGGGAGCTGGACATGGCCGGCCGGCGAGGGGGCCGACGCCTTCCGGTTCGCCATGGAAGTGAGCCAGATCTACCAGGTCGCCGAGGCCAAGGCCACGGTCAACGGCGCCACGGCCCTGGTCAGGGACATGAAGGTCGACGGAGAGAACGTCGGTTTCGGAGTCGAAGCCAAGGCCGGCGGGAAGTCGGTCGTTTTTGCCTTCGAGGGGAAGGCCTCGAAGGATCAGATTTCCGGGACGATCAAGGGCCAAATCGATGGCCGGAACGTCTCCTTCCCCTGGAAAGCGGCCCGCAAGGCGGGGACGGAAAAGCGCATCGACGAGGAGCCGACGACGTATTATTGAGCGGCGCCGTCCGCGAGGGACGGCCTCAGTGAGCGGCGGCCTCAGCCGAAGATCAATTCGCCGAAATATTCGGGGCGGTGGAAGTCCGGCCGGGAGAGGTTGACCGGGGCCCAAGTCAGCCAGTGCGGATGGGAGGTCTTGTCGCCGCATTTGTAGAAATTCGCCCTCCAGACGACCCCGGCGGCAGGGCGGACGACGGGCGCGTATTTGGCGGGAATCTCGACCGGCAGGCGGTATTCCAGGGTCCAGGTCAGCGGGCCTTCGAGTTCGGGATCGACAACCGAGGGGAGGGAGTGGGCGACCTCGACCCGGCGGAAATCGGCCTTGGAAACCGGGACGACTTCGCGGCCGCGGGCGATTTGATGGTGGAAAAGTGCCCGGCCGCCGCAGTTCATTTCCAGGTTGAAATAGCCTTCCCTTGAATCCGTCCCGGGCGTGAAGAAAAACTCGACGCAGCTGTCCTCCCAGACGCGGCCCTGATAGCCGTCGGCGACGGCCCGAACGTATCGGTCCTCGACGCGGAAAACGACGTAGAGATTTTCGGCGTCATAAGCGACCTTGGCCTGGGCTTGGGGCCGGTGGAAGGGGGGATCTCCGATGGGGTTGTCGATCGCCAGTGGAGAGATCCGCCGCCAAGGTTCTTTGTCCCAGACGGCGTCGATTTTCGGCCCGGGGCCTAGCCTTGATAAGAGAGACCGTTTCATGAAACGATCTCAATTTACCATACTTGTCGGTCGGGCCGATATATGCGATGATGCCCCTTCAGGAGGGCCTATGGCCGCGACGCAAAAATCATCGAAAGCGAAGTCGGCGCGGAAGCGCAAGGCGGACGCTCCTCCCCGGGCCGAAATCGGGATTCTCGGCGGGACGGGGCTGTACGAAATCGACGGAATCCGCGACCTCCGCGAGGTCAGATTCCGGACGCCGTTCGGCGCCCCCTCGGACGCCTACATCGTCGGGACTCTCGAAGGCCGCCGGGTGGCCTTCCTCAGCCGCCACGGCCGGGGGCATCGCCGTCTTCCCTTTGAAATCAACTACCGGGCCAACGTCTACGGCTTCAAGCTCCTCGGCGTCGAGAGGCTCATCTCGGTCAGCGCGGTCGGCTCGCTCAAGGAGGAGATCCGGCCGCGCGATATCGTTTTCGCCGACCAGTTCTACGATAAGACGCACCGCCCGTCCACGTTCTTCGGGGACGGAATCGCCGCCCATGTTTCCCTGGCCCATCCCGTCTGCCCCCCGCTCGCGAAATTCCTCTACGAGACGGCCGTGGAGTCGGGTGTCAGGGCCCGACTCGGCGGAATTTATATCTGCATGGAGGGGCCGGCATTTTCGACCATGGCCGAATCGAAATTCCATCGCGCCTGGGGCGGCGACGTCATCGGAATGACGGTCGCCACCGAGGCCAAGCTTTTCCGCGAGGCCGAGATCTGTTACGCGACGATGAACCTGGCCACGGATTACGACGTCTGGCACGCCGAGGAGGGGCACGTCTCGGTCGAGATGATCCTCGAGAACCTGCGGCTGAACATCCACAACGCGAAGGCGATCATCCAGAAAGCCGTAGCCGCCCTCCCGGCCCACGACCCGTCGGCCTGCGGCTGCCGCGAAGCCCTGCGCAACACGTTCGTCACGGCGCCCCATCTCATCCCTCCCGCCCTCAAGAAGAAGCTGGCCCCGATCATCGGGAAATATGTGAGGTGAGGCGGTGAGCCTGGTCATCGTCGGTTCGGTCGCCTTCGACACGATCGAAACGCCCGCCGTCCGGCGGGAACGGATCGTCGGCGGCTCGTGCACCCACTGTGCGCTAGCGGCGAGCTACTTCACCGGGCCGAAAATCGTGGGTGTCGTCGGCGAGGATTTTCCGGCCGAGACGCTGGCCTTTCTCCGCAAGCGGCGGATCGACCTCAAGGGAGTGAGAGTCATTCCGGGGGGAAAGACGTTCTTCTGGGAAGGCCGCTACGGTCCCGACCCCAACGAGCGCGAAACCGTCCAGCTTGACGTCAACGTCTTCGCCGATTTCAAGCCCGAAATCCCCCCTTCCTACCGGAACGCCGAAACCGTCTTCCTGGCCAATATCGACCCCGACCTCCAGGAGGCGATCCTCCGCCAGGTCCGCCAGCCCCGCCTCACGGCCATGGACACGATCAACCATTGGATTCAGAACAAACGAGAGGCCCTCCTCCGCGTCCTCCGCGAGGTCGACATCCTCTTCGCCAACGACGAGGAAATCCGTCTCCTGACGGGCGAGCGCAACCTCGTCGCCGCCGGCCGCAGAGTCCTCGACATGGGCCCCCGCTATGTCGCCCTCAAGAAGGGCGAGCATGGGGCCATGGTCTTTGGCCGCGACTTCTTCTTCGGGATCGTCTCCCATCCCTGCGGCGAGGTCGTCGATCCCACGGGCGCAGGCGACAGCTTCGCCGGCGGCTTCCTGGGCTACCTGGACGCGAGAAAGACGTTGAATCCGATGGCCATCAAGAGGGCGGCCGCCTACGGCAGCGTCATGGCCTCGTTCACCATCGAGGATTTCGGGATCGACCGCTTCCGGACGCTCCGCAAGGCCGAGGTCGAGGCCCGCTTCGCCGCCTTCCGCCGGATGACCGTGTTTTGAAAAAAATACGGGGACACATCACTTAAATGTATCGAAAGCGGACATATATGTGATGTGTCCCCGTATTTTATCAGGAGAGAAGAGATGACGCAGCCCCGGCCTCCCGTCGAGCCGTTCCGGATCAAGGTCGTCGAAGCCGTCCATCTCCCGAAGCGAGGCGAGCGCGAGCGGCTTCTCCGGGCCGCCGGCTACAACGTCTTCGGCCTCCCCGCCGAGAAAATCTTCGTCGACCTCCTGACCGACTCCGGGACCTCGGCCATGAGCGACCGGCAGTGGGCGGGAATCATGGTCGGCGACGAGTCCTACGCCGGGGCGCGGAGCTTCTATCGGTTCGAGATGGCCGTCCGCGGCGTTTTCGGCTTCGCCCACGTCATCCCGACCCACCAGGGCCGGGCGGCGGAGAGGATTCTTTTCGAAGCCCTTGTCCGGAAGGGAGATTCGGTCCTCAACAATATCCATTTCGACACGACCCAGGCCAACGTCGAGGTCCGCGGCGGGCGGCCCGTCAACCTCGTCCGCGAAGAAGCTTACGACCCCGACGCCGACCTTCCCTTCAAAGGCGACATGGACACGGACAAGCTCGACGCCTATCTCGGTCGCCGCCGGGCCCGGGTTCCCCTGGTCATGATGACGGTTACCAACAACAGCGGGGGAGGCCAGCCCGTTTCGATGGCCAACATCAAGGCCGTGAGCGCCGTCTGCCGCAGGCACCGCGTGCCGTTCTTCTTTGACGCCTGCCGCTTCGCCGAAAACGCCTATTTCATCAAGAGGCGAGAGAAAGGCTACGGGAGCTGGGCGCTCCACGACATCGCCCGGAAGATGTTTTCTTACGCCGACGGGGCGACGATGAGCGGGAAGAAAGACGCCCTGGCCAACATCGGGGGATTCATCGCCCTCGACGACGACGCCCTCGCGGCCCGGCTCAAGAACCTCCTGATCGTCAGCGAGGGATTCCCGACTTACGGCGGCCTGACAGGTCGCGACCTCGAAGCGATAGCCCAGGGCCTTGAGGAAGTGCTCGACGACCGCTATCTCGAACACCGAACGGGCCAAATAGCCTATCTCGGAGGCTTGCTCGAGCAGGCCGGCATTCCCGTTTTCAAACCGATAGGCGGGCACGCCGTCTACATCCTGGCCGACAAACTCCTCCCGCACATTCCCCGGGGCCATTTCCCGGCCTGGGCGCTGACGGTCGCCCTATATCGCCAGGCCGGCGTCCGGGCCGTGGAGATCGGCGGAGTCATGTTCGGCAAAAAGAACCCGCGGACCGGCCGGGAGACGTTTCCCCGGCTGGAGATGGTCCGCTTGGCCGTTCCGCGCCGGGTTTACACCGGGGCCCACCTGCAATACGTCGCCGACGCCCTGGCGGCGATCGCCCGCAAGCGCGACAAGATCAGGGGCTTCCGGATCGTCGAGGAGCCGCCGTTCCTGCGGCACTTCACCGCCCGGTTGGAAGAGATTCGTTAGACTTTTTCTCAAGTCTTCAGGAACGCTTTTTCACCGGTCCGAGGTATTTGTCCAGCCAGGCAAGGCTCTCGCGGATGACGTCCTTCCAGTGCGAGGTCAAGACATGCCCGTCCGGCAGAATGATATGTTTTTTATCGGCGGGAGGAGCCCCAAGAGCCTGAAAATAGGGTTTTTGCCGATCCTCGAAGCGATACGTCGAATCATATTCTCCGCTGATCATCAGCATCGGCGTCCGGCAGCGTTGGCTCCAGCCGAGGTGAGAGGTCCCGAATTCCTCCCTCGACCACAGCGATCCGGAGACGAGAATCCCGGTCTTGATGCGCTTCTCGATCGCGCAGGCCATGGGTCCCATGTGGGCGCCCCAACTGAATCCCCAAAAACCGATTTTTTCCTTGTCGAGGTCAGCGCGACTCGATAAAAAATCGATCGACCTCATGAGATCCTTCATGTGCTTGATGACCGTGTTTCCGTCGAAGATCAGCTCAAGGGTGGCCTTCAGGTCGAAGCCCGACAGGCCGGATGTCCCACCCCCGCGGTCATAAGTCCCTTTGTAGATCGGGAAGAGGACCGCCCTTCCGTCACGGATGAGATGGTCCCACCACTGCGGATACAATGAGCTGGCATCTTGGCTGTTCGGAATGAAGAGCGCATCGGCCCCAGGCCAGATCACGACCGTTTGATAGGGAGGCGCGGAGATTCTTGGAATAAAAAGAAAAGCCGACATCCGTTCCTCGTCATAAGCTGCGTTGAACGAAATTTTTTCCATCCGCCAGTAAAGGGAGTCTTCCCCGATGAGTTCGGTCGTGGCTTCGAGCGGAGCCGGCGCATAAGAAAGAAATCCCATCCAGGTGTTGAACTCTTCGTCCGACAGCGGCTTTTCTCCTTTCCAATCCGGGGGGCGGATCCGTCGAAGGGGCCGGCCGAGATGCTCTTCTCGAGCATCCTCCTTCAGGATTTTCGCGCATCGAAATCCGTTACCGGGGGATCGATCGATCGGCGGCCTCGGATCCGGCTCGAGGAAGAAATAAGGCGGATCATTCCAGGCCGCACCGAGAGCAAACTTCAAATCTTCTCCCTCGACGGCGTTTTGACACCATTCCCGGACGTTTCCCGCCATATCATAGGTGCCCCAGATGCCGATACTTTTCCTGTGGCTTCCGCGCGGGGAAGGTCCGCCTGAACCGAAATTGCTGCCGGATATGACCTCGCCGCTAAAAAAGATAGAGCTGGCCTTGTCCCAGTGGAAAACGGACGGCAACGCCTTCCCCGCGAATTCCGCGTAGGCGGCGGCCTCATACCACGAAATTCCACCAACGGGATACTCGTCGTGTCCTTCCTGACACGTCCCGAATTCCCAGGTTGCCGGGCCGGGCCGGCCGGTTTTGTCGGTCAGGAGCTTGAAGGCTTCATCCCGGGAAAGAGTCCGGCCGTCTTTGACAAAGCCATGCTTCCAGAATTCCGGCTTTTGGTATCCACCCGCGTCGATAAATCGCTTGTACTCCCGATTGGTGACTTCATGCCTATCCAAAAGAAAATCCTCGATCTTGACGCTGTCCGGGGTTTCATAGTTATACAGCCGAAGCTGGACGGCGTCAAAAATGGGGCTGATTCCGCTTCGAACGGAAACCATTCCCTCGGGAATACTACCCTGCTCGGCCAGCACGGGAGTCATGATGTACGGCCAGCCCATGAATTCAGCGCTTTCGTAGCCCTCTTTTTCGACTTTCCAAAGGCACATCCAACCGGCCGGATCGACCTTGGGACGAAGAATCCCCTTTTCTGTAATATCGAGGCGGATCCAGTCCGCGTCGATGTTCCTGAGGTCTTTCACGTAGACTTTGGCGTTTTCGGGCACGGTTTGGATGGGGTAGGTCTCGGTGATCTGATCCCACAGACTCCGGAACAGCCGATCGTCCGGAATAACGGACGCGATTTCCCGGGCCTGTTTAAATGCCTCGAGATTATTCCGTTCGCCGGCCAGTCGGACGATCTCCGGGATGACCCGATTTCGAGCCCAACGCTTTTTTGCCGTTGTTCTCGCTTCCCGGGCCGCGAGAACACCCAGGACGGCGATAATTCCGATCATCGGCAGGATGATCACCGGTTGTCGGACCCAGCTGAGGAAGGATTTCAAGTTCTTGATCCCGGCTTCATCCGGCCTCAGGCTTTTTTGAAAATGCCTGAGGTCTTCGAGCATTTCCGCGGCCGACTGGTATCGAGCTTTCGGGGATTTGGCCATCGCCCGCGCAACGATTTTTTCGACCTCGACGGGAATTTCCTTCCTCAGTCTTCGAAGGGGAATCGGCGCTTCATGCACGATCGCGTACAACGCCGATGCCTCGTTTTCGGCCTCGAAGGGGAGCTTCCCGCCGAGCATTTCGTAGAGGACGACTCCGAGGGACCAGATATCCGTGCGATGATCGACGTTATCACCGCGCGCCTGCTCGGGGGACATAAAGGCCAGGGTTCCCAGCACGGCCCCTTCCCGGGTCAAATGAGCTTGTCCGCTCACCTTGGCCAGGCCAAAGTCCATGACTTTCGTTTGGCCTCGGGTATCGATGATGATATTCGAGGGCTTGATATCTCGATGGACGATGTCCCTGCCGTGGGCTTCCTTCAGGGCTTCGGCGATCCGGATGGCCGTTTCCACAGCTTCAGCCACGGCCAGAGGGCCGGTTTCCATTTTATTTTTCAGGGTCTGGCCTTCGACGAATCCCATGGCGATATAAAGTTCGTTCCCCGCGTCATCGACTTCATAGACGGTACAGATATTCGGGTGGTCGAGGGCCGCGGCGGCCCGAGCTTCCTGAGTGAACCTGAGCTTGGCCTCCGGATTCTCAGTTAGGGCGGGCGAAAGAAATTTGAGGGCGACGGTCCGCTGAAGCTTTAAGTCTTCCGCTTTATAGACGACTCCCATCCCCCCGCGGCCGATTTCCTCCAAGATCCTGTATTTTCCGCCGACAATTTCGGGCCGAGCTTTTTGGATCAACGTCCGGGTTTCAGAGAAGCCTTCAACCGCGGACAAGAGCGCCCCGCAGTGGCCGCAATATTTGGTATCGTCGGGGTTTTCGACAAAGCATCGTTGACATTTCATGGCCGCATCCCCGTGGATTTTAATGAGTTAGCGGATTTATGTTAGCCGAGGGAATCAAAGGATGTCAAATCCGAGACCATGGGCAGGACTGAAGATGGGCAGGGGAGCGCGAGGTTCCTTCCTTGACGGGCCGCCGTCGTCTTTCTTAAAATAGATCCTCAAGGCCGCCGCCCGGGCCTTGGACGTTCCGCACCCAAGGGGGGAGACATGCTCCACATGGTCAATCTGAGGCACGATGAAATTCCGTCCCGGTGGTACAACATCATTCCCGACCTGCCCGTACCGCTGCCGCCGCCGCGCGATCCCGAGGATGGACCGTCGCGGATCGCCAACCTGCCCAACCTCATGATCGGGGAATGCTTGAAGCAGGAATTCTCCCAGGAGAATTGGATCGACATTCCGGGCGGCGTGATGGATCTCTTCTCCAAAGCCGGCCGGCCGCGGCCGATGTTCCGGGCGACGAACCTCGAGAAGCGTCTCGACACGCCGGCCCGGCTCTACTACAAGGGTGAATTTTACAGCCCGACGGGAAGCCACAAGGTCAACACCGCCCTGGCCCAGTGCTTTTACGCCAAGGCCCAGGGATTCAAGAGAATGACCACGGAAACCGGGGCCGGCCAATGGGGGACCGCCTTGGCTTATGCCGCCGCCCTCGCCGGGCTCAAATGCACGGTCTTCTGGGTCCGGAGCGTCTATAATTGGAAAAAAGACCGCCTCTCGTTCATGAAACTTTTGGGGGCGGAAGTTTATCCCTCGCCCAGCCCGATGACCGAGTTCGGTCGGTCGCTCTATGACAATAATCCCGAGCATGTCGGTTCGCTGGGCATCGCCATATCGGAGGGTCTGGAGGACTCGCAGAAGGACCCGACGGCGACCTATAGCCTGGGTTCGGTCCTCAACCACGTCCTCATGCATCAGACGGTCATCGGCCTCGAAGCCCAGAAACAGTTCGAGATCTTCGACGACTATCCCGACCTCGTGATCTCGTGCCTCGGGGGCGGTTCGAACTTCGGCGGCTTCGCCATCCCGTTCCTGGGCGACGTCCTCAAGAAAGGCAAGAAAACCAAGTTCATCGCCGCCCAGAGCCAGGTGGCCCCGAACCTCCAGGGAACGTATGCCTATGATTTCGCCGACTATGCCGAAATAACGCCTCTGCTGAAGATGTACACCTTGGGCCATAAGACCGACATGGCTCCGGTCAAGGGCGATGGACTGCGTTACCACGGCTGCTCGCCGATCATCAGCCTTCTCCGTCACGAAGGCTACATCGACACCATCGCCTATCCCGGAGACGAGAAGCACGTCTTCGAGAATGCCCGGATTTTCATGGAGACCGAGGGCTGGCTGCCGGCGCCGGAATCGGCTTATTCGATCTGCGCGGCCATCGACGAGGCCGTCAAATGCCGGGAATCAGGAGAGAAGAAAACGATCGCCTTCAATATCAGCGGCCACGGATTCCTCGATATCCCCGGTTACCGGGCCGTCCTCGGCCTGGAATGAACGCTTTTATTTTTCAATAAAGAGAGATCGTTTTATGAAACGATCTCTCTTTGATTATCGGATCCGGTAGAACCACATCAGGGGCAGCCAGAGCTGGTGGCCGTAGGGGATGGGTTTGTGGTTGACGAGGATTTCGGTCGTGTCCCACTCGTGGACGATGTTGAAGAGGTCGAAGAGGTCGTCGACGTCCTCGGGCGTGTAGACGGCCGAGTGGCGGAGCCATTCCCCGCCCCCCTCCTCCTTGTAGGTCGGGTTGCGCTTGGCCAGGGCGACGGCCTTCTTGTAGTGGGGATGCATCTTCGGGCCGAAGACGACCGTGATCCGGAAGGTTTTCGCCTTGGTCGAGGGCTGGAGGATGTCCTCGAGCTTTTCCTGGGCCGCCGCCTCGTTCGCCATGCCCTTATTTTATCTTTTCGCCCGGCGATTTAAAAGACAGTGCTCAGAATTTCGGTTCGAGCCCGGCTTGCTTACAAATCTCATTGGCCGTAACCCGATCAATCGTCCGATGTCTTTTAATGGGCACGGTCTTCAGATCATTCGTATATATCGAGTGATGGGCTCCTTCTCGCAATAAATAAAATCCGTTTGTCAGGAAATATTTAACGAGATCTCGCCGCTTAACGGACATGCGCGAGTTCGACGGGCATTTGTTCCAACAAGCCGCCGCCGGGAGGCAGTTCTTTGTCTTGCGCTTGATAAGCCAGGATCATTTCATGAAGAGCGTCCTGGAGCATCTTCCGGCATTCCTCCAGGGTTTTTCCTTCCGTAATGACTTCCGGCCATTCAACGAGCTGTCCCATATATCCCGTTTCGATTTTCAAATATTTCGCCGTGTAGGTGCAAACCATGGATCGTCTCCCTCTTCGTCTTGCCCGAAAATATTATATCATACTTCAAGAAAACGATGAGCCCTCCGACGGTTCGAGCCTCGATGAAGCCGGAATCGGCGCCTGGTGTATAATGGAAAACAGAAACTCCGACAGACAAGGAGGTTGTCCATGCGATTTCGAAAAACCGCGTTGTCCGTGATAGCCATATCGTGTTTCGCCCTCTGCGCCGCGGCCCAGACGGCAGACGAAGGCGCCCCTCCGGCCAAACCGGCCCGCTCGACCGAAGGCTGGGGTTTCTTCACCCTCGGCCTCCAGCACGTCGGGCTCAGCGGCCTCAACGGGCCGATGGTCAGCCAGGGATACACCCGGTTCGGCGAGACCTTTTTCCTCATGGGCGGAGGCGGCCTGACGGTCATCGACCGTTTCATCATCGGTGGAGAGGGCCTGGCCCTTTTCGACCGGACGGCGACCCGCGGCCCGGTGAAAGCCCGGGTCAACGCCGGCTGCGGCTTCTTCGATGTCGGTTACATCTTCTGGCGCCGGCCCGATTTTCGGACCTACGGCCTCCTCGGCCTCGGCGGAGGGGGATGGACGCTCCGGATCACCGAATCCGCCGACGCTCCGTTCGAAGATGTCCTGGCGAATCCCGGCCGGTCGTCGATGCTCACGTCCGGAATGTTCCTCGTCAGCCTCTCGGCCGGGGCCGATTGGCTCGTCCGGCTGGGAGGCGACGAACGCGGCGAGGGGGGGATGTCGTTCGGCCTGAGGGCCGGCTATACCCTGGCCCCGTTCAAGAACAAATGGAAAATGGAGGATTTCGAGATTACGAGCGGGCCGAAGATGGGCCTGACCGGACCGTTCGTCCGGCTGGTCATCGGCTTCGGCGGCCGCGGCGCCAAATCAAACTGACTCTTTCCGGATTCCCTATTTGATAAAGGCCTGGAGCTTTTCCTGGATTTTTCTCTGAAGCTCGTTCATCTTCTCCAGAGTCAGCTTCTGTTCGAACTCCTTCACCTCGGCCACCGTGATCCCCAATTTTTCGTAAAGGCCGAGGACCTCCTGCTCGGCAGCCGCCGCGTCTTCCTTGTTCCGCTCGCGGATGAGGACGGACTGGATAGTCAAGTCGACGTAGGATTCCTCGGTCACCTTGGGAGGCGCCGGCTTGGGAGGGACCTCGTCCTCCGGCTCTTCGAGCGGGAACTCCTCGAAGACCTCTTCCTCCGAGGACGCGCGGGGCGCGTGTTTACAGCCGGGGACAAGCCCCGTTAAAGCGAAGACGAGCAGGACGAGGAATATCAGCCCGGCGGTTCTTTTCATGACACGGCCTCCCGCTTCATAGATTCATTTCCTCGAGGGGATAAGTCAAGACCCGAGCGGGGAATTGATTTTTCGAGCCAAACCGCATATCTTAGCCAGGCAGGATGATGTCATGATCATCGGACGGAGGGAATTTCTGGGCCGGACGGCCGGGGCCTTGGCCGGGCTGGGAGCGAACCGCCTCCTCGGGAGTCCGATTTCTTCCCTGGCCCAGGAGGCCAAATCAGCCTGCCCGGACGTCGCCGTCGCCGCGGGAACGGACGCCGATTCTCCCGCCGCTCTCCTCAAAACCGCCCTCGACGGCTTGGGCGGCCTCGAGCGCTTCGTCCGTCCCGGCCATGTCGTGGCCGTCAAGCCCAACGCGACCTGGGCCTACCCTCCCGGGACGGCGTCCTCGACCGACCCCGAGCTTCTCCGAGCCCTGATCCTCATGCTCCGCGACGCCGGAGCCCGCCGGGTCATCGTCATGGACCATTGCACCCTCGATCCGGGGACGGAAGCCTGCCTCCGGGTGAACGGCATCGGATCCCTGCTCGAAAAACTATCCGTCGAAACCATCTTTCCCGACCGGGGTCTCTCCCCTAAAGAAGTCTACCGGACGATCACCCTTCCCCAAGGCCGGGCCTTCACCAGGCTCGGCGTCATCCGGGCGGCCCTGGCGGCCGATGTCCGGATCAACATGGCCGTCGCCAAAACCCACCTCGTCACCCGCCTGACGATGTGCCTCAAGAACATGATGGGTTTCCTCGAGGCGCCGGCCGGCCTGCACGCCGACCTCGACCGCGGCATCGCCGACATCAACACCCCTTCGCCGATCCAGGCCCAGCTCCACATCTTGGAGGCCATCCGGGTGAGGCTTCCGGTCGGCCGAAAACAGGCCGGAGGGAACGAGACCGAGCTGACCCATCCGGAGAAGATCAAGCGGCTGAACGAGATCGTCGTCGGGACCGACCCGGTCCTCGTCGACAGCTACGGGGCGGTCAACTATTTCACCTTCAAGCTCCGGGAGCTGCCGTTCATCACCCGGGCCTTCGACGCCGGGCTGGGGCAAATGGACGCCGCCCTCGCCGCCCGCGAGGGCCGGCTCCGGACGTTCGCCCTGGGCTGATCGCCGGCGGATCGGCCTTCTCGGAAACCGGAAGAGGAGAGAAGCGATGAAAAAAAACGTCCTTTGGGCCTCGGCGGTCCTTTTTGCCCTGACGGCTGTCGGATGCGGGCGGCGCGAAACTCCCGCCCCACCGCCTCCGGCCTCGAGGGTCAAGAGCGGGGCCCAGGTCCTGATCGATTCCAAGGCAGCCCTCGTCCAAGGGAAACGGGTCGGCGTCGTCACGAATCACTCCGCGCTTCTCTCGGACGGCACCCATCTCCTGGACAAGCTCCGGACGATTCCCGGCGTCACGATCGCCGCCCTTTTCGGCCCCGAGCACGGATTCCAGGGCACGGCCTACGACGGCGCTCCAGTCGGTCACGGGATGGACGAGAAGTCCAGCACTCAAATCTATTCCCTCTACGGAGAAACGAACAAACCGACGCCGGAGATGCTCGCCGGGATCGACCTCCTCCTCTTCGACATCCAGGATGTCGGAGTCCGGTTTTATACCTATACGAGCACGATGTTCCTTTGTCTGGAGGCGGCCGCGGAACAAAAGATCCCCTTTATCGTTCTCGACAGGCCCAATCCCATCACCGGCCTCAAGGTCGAAGGCCCCATCCTCGAGCCCGCCCAGAAGTCGTTCGTCGGTCTTTTCCCCCTGCCCGTCGCCCACGGGATGACCATCGGGGAGCTGGCCGGGCTGGTCAACGGCGAGGGATGGCTCGCGGGCGGCGTCAAGGCCGACCTCCAGGTCGTCAAGATGGAGGGCTGGACGCGGGACCTCTGGTTCGAGGAGTGCGGGATTCCTTGGGTCAAGCCGTCGCCCAGCATGCTGCATCCCGGGACGGCGGTCGTCTATCCGGGGACGTGTTTCCTCGAAGGGACGAATGTCTCCGAGGGGAGGGGGACGGAAAATCCTTTCGCGATGATTGGCGCGCCTTACATCGACGGCGACAAGCTGGCCTCGGCGATGAATGCCCAAGGGCTGACCGGAATCGAATTCCAGCCCCTTTCCTTCTTCCCCATCAGTATTCCGGGCGTCGTTGCCAATCCGAAATACGAATATACCTCGTGCGGAGGAGTATTCCTGCGAGTCTCCGACCGCAACGCCTTCCTCCCGGTGAGGACGGGCCTGGCCCTCCTCTCCACCCTCAAGAAGCTCTATCCGAAGGAATTCGAGTGGCGGTCTCCTTCCCGTTCGACGGGGAAATATTACATCGACCTCCTGACGGGAACGCCGAAAATCCGGGAGCTCGTCGATTCCGGGGCCGGTCCGGCCGAGCTCGCCGCCGCCGTCGACGCGGGTCTGGCCGACTTCATGGCCGTCCGCCAAAAATATCTGCTTTATTGATTATTTCCTTTTCCATGTTGTCTGCGATCATGTCCCGATGAGCGTGAAAACCGCGACTCTTCTCGCGAAAAACTGATACTCTCGACGGCAGATAGAAGTCAAGTTCGGGATCGTGAAGACGACCTGGCGGTGTGGAACATCGAGGAGGAGCATCTCCCGCATCCACTCCCCCCACTCTTCCAGCCGTTTGGCAGGGCACGAGGGACAGAAGCGCGTCTTACGGGAAAACGTCAACAAATGTTCCGTCCGACAGCGTGGGCAACGGATTCGAGCAAGCCCGCAGCGGGGATTGCCGCAGGGAAAGAGCCTCCCGGGAAAATGGCATCTGGACTTGATAAAAGTCAGTAATTGTCCACAGAAATTCACAAAAAATGCACAGTCGCGCTTTTGACATCTTAAAGAATGCTCCATTTCGAGGGGAAGGGGATTCCCCCGCAATGCCAAGTCCCGGGTTTTGATCCAGACCACTTCGTCCCGGGCTTGAAACTGGCCGTGGATAAAGCCGTCTCCCTGTTTAATGACTCGTTGATAAAATAGGCGGGAAACGGGGAGCAGGTCGGAGGGAAGTCAGGGAGAATTGTCAACTGGAAAATGGCTTCACCATTGATCCTCCGGTTCAGGGGATGGTGATAGGCTCCCGGAAACGTGAATCGTGGTTGTCTCATGCATTCAAAAAAATGGAGGTTGTCCGGAAGTTACGGGATAGGGATTGATCAGGCATGAAAAAAGGGCTACAACCTTACGTATGGCCCGTCTATTCGTAGTGGGTCCAGAGACGGATGACCTTGACGGTTTTTTGCTTTCCGAGGACTTGATAAACCAGGCGGTGTTGAACGTTAATCCGCCTCGAACAGGCGCCCGCCAGGTCGCCCTTCAACTTCTCGTAGGGGGGAGGAACCTCGTATGGATCGCGCTCGAGAATCTCGAGCAGCTCGACGGCCTTGCCCTTCAGGCCGGCCGCGGCCAGCTTCTTGGCGTCCTTCTGCGCCTGCCGGGTGTAAACCAGCTTCCAGTTCACCAGGAGATCTTCTTGGCGCACTTGGATAGAGGCGTCTTGAGCCCTTCGACGATGGACTTCCGCATTCCGGGGATGGACAGGAGATACAGGGTCTCCTGGATGGACCGCCAGTCGTCTTCGGAGAGGAGAACCGCGTTGCGGCGCTTGCCGGAGATGAGCACGGGCTCGTGCGAAAGCGCGGCCTCGTCGATGAGCCGGTACAGGCGGGTCCGCGCGTCGCTGGCTTTGAGAACGGTCATTTTGACCTCCGAACCTAATGGTACGCAATAACGTACGTGTTGTCAATTGAAAAGAAGACGTATCCCCTTCGATTGATTTCCGTCCCGGCCCGCGAATCTCAAAGCGCGGAGCGGTAGATTTCGGCCAGGATCTCCTCCGTCACTTCGGCCGGAGTGATCCGGATGTCGCCCTTGACGATCGTCTTTTGGGCATAGAGGGCGATCTCCTCTTCCCGAACGCCGTAATCGGAGAGCCGGGCCGAAACGCCCAATCCGCCGAGGTACTTGCCCAGGGCGTCGGGCCCTCCAAACATCCGGTCGAGGACGGCGATTTTTTCGGGCGCCGAGGTCCGTTCCCGGAGAAAGGGGAGGACGGCGACGAGCATCACGGCGCTCGCCCGGCCGTGGGGGACGCCGTGGAAGACGGTCAGCGGATAGCCGGCGACGTGGGGGAGGATGGTCGAAGCGTTGGTGATGGCGACCCCGGCCAGCATGGCGGCGAAGGACATATGGTCCATGTCTTCGGCGTTTTTCCGGACGGCGCCCGGAAGACGGGAGCGCGCCGTTTCGAGGGCATGGAGGGCCAGGGCGTCGTTCAGGGGAAAAGCCGCGGTCGAGAGATAGGCTTCGGCGGCATGCGACAGGACGTCCAGGCCGGTGTTGAGGATGACCGTCTCGGGCATCGAATAGGTCAAGACGGGGTCGATGGCGGCGACTCGCGGGAAAAGGCCGGGATGGGAATATCCGACTTTGTTGGCCGCCGCGGCGTCGGTGAATACGGCGTAGGGCGTGACCTCGCTCCCCGTTCCCGAGGTTGTCGGGATGCCGACGACGGGAAGCGGGTCATCCTCGAGCATCTCGCCGCGAAGATAGCGTTCGAGGGGGCCGCGGTTTCGAATCTTGAGGGCGACACCCTTGGCCGCGTCGAGGCACGACCCCCCACCCAGGCCGACGACGAGCTCGGCCCCGAAATCGCGTGCCGCCCGGCTTCCCGCCTCGATGGTCGCGAAGCCCGGATTTTCCTCGACGCCGTCGAAGACCGCCGTTTCCCGGTCTTCGAGGAGCTTTCGCGTCCGGTCCAGGGCATCGGTCCGGCCGGCGATCGTCTTGTCGGTGACGATGAAGATCCGTCTCCATCCCGATTCGAGATTCGCCGGAAGCTCGGCCAGCCGGCCCTTGCCGAAGACGATTCTCGTCGGCAGGTGCCAAGTGAAGTCTCTCATTTATGTCTCCTACAAGATCAGCATGCAATCCCCGTAGGAAAAGAACCGGTAGCGCTCCCGGACGGCCTCGCGATACGCCTTCAGAATGAGTTCCCGGCCGGCGAAGGCCGAGACGAGAACCAGGAGGGTCGAGCGGGGAAGATGGAAGTTGGTCAGCAATCTGCCGACGACCCGGAATTCGAATCCGGGATAGATGAATAGGTTTGTCGTCCGCGGCCCGCCGTCCGCAAATAAATACGGGGACGCATACCTTATCTGTCCACTTTTAAGGACATATAAGGTATGTGTCCCCGTATTTCCGAGGGGGGCGCTTTCGAGCGCCCGGACGACGGTCGTCCCGACGGCCGTGACCGGACGGCCTTCGGCCCGGGCGGTTCGGATCGCGGCGGCCGCCTCTTCCGGAATCGCGAAGGTCTCCGCCGGCATTTTGTGATTTTCGAGCTTGTCGACCCGCATCGGCTGGAACGTGGCCAGGCCGACGTGAAGCGTCACCCGGGAGATCCGGCATCCTTGGCCTTCAAGGCGGGCCAGCATTTCGGGCGTGAAGTGGAGTCCCGCCGTCGGAGCGGCGATGGCGCCCTCGCAGGCCGCGAACACCGTTTGGTATCGGGCCAGATCCTCGGCCCTCCGGGCGTTATCCGCCTTCTTTCGCTTGATGTACGGCGGGAGGGGGGCGAATCCGACGTCTTTCAATCGCCCCAGGACGTCGGGTTTATCGAATCGCAGAGTCCTCCGCCCGCCCTCTCCCTTTTCGACGACCTCCGCCCTGAAGTCATCGGCGAAGACGATCATCTCGCCCGGCCGAACTCTGCGGGCCGGCTTGCAGAGGACGTCCCAGACGCCGGGGACCTTCTCTTGGAGAAACAAGAATTCGACCACGGCCTCGCCCCGCCGTCCCCACGCCTTCGCCGGGATGACCTTGGTGTCGTTGAGCACGAGGAGGTCGCGCGGGTCGAAAAACTCGGGCAGGTCGCGGAATGGCCGGTGAAGGATCGCTCCGTCCGTCCGCCGGACGACCATCATCCGCGAGGCGTCGCGGCTTCCGAGGGGACGCTGGGCGATGAGTTCCGCCGGAAGGTCGTAGTCGAAGTCTCGAACGCGCATTCGGTTATAGACGATCCGAATCCTAGGCCGGACCGAGGGCGCCCACGCCTTCCTCAAAAAAGCGCTTCGCCGCGTCCCACGAAAATTCGGCAAACATTTCCGGGTCGGGATCCTTGTCCGCGTCCTCGAAATAGACCAGACTCTTGAGGATGTGATGACGGTTGAAACCCGCCGGGCCGTACTTCCGCTCGAAATGCCCGAGAAAAGCCCTGAGTTCGAGGCCGAGGGCCTTGAGGATGAAAAAGAGGTCGACGAAGTCCCGCTTGGCCCCCCGCGATGAGATCGCGTCGATTTTCATGCAGCCGATGTCGATGAGCGACGCGATGCGCACGCCCAGGCCGTGGACCGCCTCCCCGATCAGCGGATACGCATAATGGAAAAGGCTGATTTTCATCTCGTCGAAACGTCCGACCAAGGTGCCCGCCTCGGAATAGTCGGCCGTGAAACGGCCCAGGTTCCGGAGCGCGTTTTGGATGGAGACGGGGTCAAATTCCGCGGGGGAGAAGAAATCGAGGTCCTTGGACCGGCGATGCCCGAGATGGAGGGCGCATCCCGTCCCGCCGGCGAGATAGAAAGGCCGCATGAAATCCTGCCGGGAGAGGACGTCGAGCGTCTTTTTTACGGCAGAGGTCAAGACGCTGTCGAACATCGATCAGGTCTTCAAGACGAGAGACCAGTAACGGGCGCTCTTCCGGGAGAGGCGCCGACTCTTAGCGATGACATTCAAGATATCGCTTCGGGGGTAAGTCGAAAAGAGCCATTTCACGGCGGCGTCATCTCCCAGTTCGAGCACCCTCTCGATGATAAAGTCTTTGTTTTCTTGAAGATCGAGGCGGTCCGGGTCAATATCCCAGAAGAGCGTCCGGGCGATGTCCCCTTCGATATTCACCCAATAATTATATCACAGTCGGGACGGCGATGGCCGACCGAAAGACCCCGCCCGCCGGCCCTGCTTCCCAGGTGGATTTTCGGCGGAATTCAGGTAAGATATTTCGCGGGAAAATGAAACACCAAAAGATCTTTTCGCTTGCGATCGTCGGTTTATGTCTCTGCGGGTTGTTTTTCATCGCTCCGTCCTGCTCCTCGCGGCCGCCGGAAGGCGGGTCGGCCGTTCCGTCCACCCCACCGGAGGCGAAACCGGCCGAGGTCAAGGCCGAGGTCAGGGACACGACCGTCCGCAACGTGACCGAGGCGACCGTCGAGTACACCATCCGACCCATCTTCTCTTCGCTGGGGCCCTTGAAGCGGACGCTCGCTCCCGGGGCGATCGACCGGTTCCCGGGCGAGGCGGCCTACGACATCGAGTTCACGAACGGAACGGAGACCAAGCTCTACCGCCTCGACAAGGGGACCCCCCACTCCTTCCGTCACGACAATAGTGGACTACTGGAGTTGTACCAAGGCGCCCACGGCCGGGCGGACGTCCCCGACCTCGCGCCCTTCGTCCCGACGCCGATGCCCGTCGTCGAGAAGATGCTTGAGATAGCCGAGATCACCGCCGAGGACGTCGTCTATGACCTCGGCTGCGGCGACGGACGGATCCTGATCACCGCCGCCAGGAAGTACGGCGCGAGGGGCGTCGGGATCGACATCGTCCCCGAGCGCATCCGGGACAGCCGGGCCGGGGCCGAGGAGGCGAAGGTCACGGACCTCGTCGAATTCCGGCAGGAAGACGCCACGGCGGTGGACATCTCGCCGGCGACGGTCGTGACCCTCTATCTCCTCCCGGAGTCCAACCTCCTCCTCCGGCCCAAGCTCGAAGCCCAGCTCAAGCCGGGGACGAGGGTCGTTTCGCACAACTATTCCATCGAGGGATGGGAGGACAAGAAGGTCGGGACGGAAACCCTGGCCGACGAAAACGGGACGGAACACACCGTTTATCTTTATCGCCGCTGACCGGCCGAGATTCCGGTTAAGATTTGACCTTGAAATCGACGGTCACGGTGAAAACCGCCTCTCGCGGCCGGCCTTCGATGACGACCGGCTCGTAGACCCACTGCTCGACGGCTTTAACCGCGGCTTTGTCCAGGGCGGCGATCGAACGGAGGACCTTGACGTCCTTGACCTTTCCCTGGGCGTCGATTCTCACCTCGAGAATGACGATGCCCTCGATTTTCTGGTTGAAGGCCAGGGCCGGATACTGAGGCGGGACCCTTTTCTTCAATTTGGGCGGCGCGCCGAGGCGGACTTCGGTTGTGACCACAGGCTTCTCACCCGCCTCCTTCGCCACCGGGTCGGGGAGTTTGGCTTGGATTTTTTCCGCTACGCGCGGGGGGGCGGATTGGATCTCCGCGATTTGTTCCCTCTTGATGACCAGCTTCCCGAACTCGGTTTCGACTTCCAGGCTATCCGGGTTTTCCTTGGCGATCGTCCTCCTGATCTGGCTCCCGTCCTTGAGGCGAATGATTTTCTTGTCGGCCTCGTCTTTTCCGGCCGGGGCGGATTTTTTCTTGGGCGGGGGCGGAGGGGGACTCGCTCCGGCCGGCTCGACGTCTTCGCGGCGGAGATAGCCGTCGACCTTGATCCCGATTTCCGAGGCGATCGTGATCTTGATCCAATCCCCGATGCTTTCCTCGACCTCCAATACGGTGCCGAGGGGAAGGGTCTTGAAGACGTTCGCCGTGGCCGAAGGCGAAACCCTGACCGCGGCGTCCTTCTTGACGACCTTGACCTTCGGCTTGGCCTGCGGAGCGAGCGGAGTCGCGAGAAAAAGAACGAAACCCGCGAGAAGGAAGGGAAACACCCACCGGGCGGATCTGGACCGCTCTCCCATGGTAGCCCCCGAGTCGAGGACGTTTTCTGTCCCTCGTTATTTTATGACAAGCGCGGGCTTTTTGAAAGGCTAGTCTTTGAACAGCTTTTTCTGCCGCTGGGGAGGGACCGACTCGCGCCCCGGATAGGCGAATCCCAAGTGTTCGTAGGCCTTGCGGGTCAGCTTCCGCCCCCGGATCGTCCGCTCGAGGAAGCCGATCCGCATGAGGAAGGGCTCGTAGATCGACTCGATCGTGTCCTTGTCCTCGTCGATGGCCGCGGCGATGGTCGAGATCCCGACCGGGCCGCCGCCGTGGTTTTCGATGATCGTCGTCAGGATCTTCCGGTCGACGTCGTCCAGGCCGCGGGTGTCGACCTCCATGAGGTCGAGGGCCTCCTTGGCCACGGCCGCGGTGACGACGCCCCTCCCCTTGACCTCGGCGAAATCGCGGACCCGCCGGAGGAGACGGTTGGCGACCCGCGGCGTCCCCCGGGCCCGCTCGGCGATTTCGGCCGCTCCCTCGTCGTCGACCTTGATCTTGAGGAGGTTCGCCGACCGGAGGATGACCTTCCGGATGTCCTCGTCGCGGTAGTAGTCCAGGCGGTGGATGATGCCGAACCGCCCCCGCAGGGGGGCGGTGATCTTCCCCGCCCGCGTCGTCGCCCCGATGAGGGTGAACTTTCTCAGGGCCAGCTTGTGGCTCCGGGCGGCCGGGCCCTGGCCGATGACGATGTCGAGGCTGAAATCCTCCATGGCCGAATAGAGGAGCTCCTCGACCTGGGGCGGAAGGCGGTGGATCTCGTCGATGAAGAGGACCTCCTTGGCCTGGAGATTCGAGAGGATGGCCGAGAGGTCGCCCGTCCGTTCGATGACCGGCCCCGAGGTCGGCTTGATCCCGACGTTGAGCTCCTTGGCGACGAGATAGGCCAAGCTCGTTTTGCCCAGCCCGGGCGGTCCGTAGAGGAGGACATGGTCGAGGTGCTCGGACCGCTTCTTGGCCGCCTCGATGAAGACCTTGAGGTTGGACTTGATCGTCTCCTGGCCGATGAACTCTTCGAACGTCCGCGGCCGGAGGCTGTCCTCGAAGAGGAGGTCCTCCCGCGTCCGGACGGGATTGAGAACGGTCGGGGGGACGGCCGTCATGCTTTCACACCTTGGCCAGCGCCTTGAGGCACTCCCGGAGGAGCTTTTCGATGCTCTCTTCCTTATCCTTGTGGGCCCGGATCGTGGCTTCGACGACGGGTTCGATCTCCTTGCGGCGGAAACCGAGGTTCTGGAGGGCGGAGACGAGGTCCTCGGCCTGCCGGGCGGCCTTGCCGGCGAGGAGCTTCTCTTTCTTTTCGATCTTGTCGGCCAGCTCCATGGCGATCCGGATGGCCGTCTTCTTGCCGATCCCGGGGATCATGGCGATCCGGGCGACGTCGCTCGTCCGGACGGCCTCCTCGAGGTCGGGAGCGGCCAGGCCGGAGAGGACGTTCAGGGCGAGCTTGGGACCGATCCCGGAGACGGCGATGAGCTTCAGGAAAAGGCTCCGCTCCTCTTCCGTCAGGAACCCGAAGAGCTGAAGGGCGCTGTCGGTGAGATGGGTGTGGATGAAGAGATCGGCCAGCTCTCCCGGCTCGCCGAGCCGGGCGAACGTCGAGATCGGGATCGTCGCCGCATAGCCGACGCCGCCGCAGTCGACGACGACCAGGTTCGGCGCTTTCCGGAGAATCGTTCCCTTGAGATGGGCGATCATGCCTCAGGGATTTTAATCCAAACGACCGCCCAACGCAAAACGGAAGTCAGAGTTTCGGCGGATTGAGAACCTTCGCCGCCTCGGGGAGACGCGATTTCGGGAAAGCCAGCGCGGGCACGAACTGGAGGAGGACAAGCTTCTCGATCGGGACGGTGTGGTTCAAGAGGGCGGCCAGGCCTTCCGGGCCTTTTTGGGTGACGCCCAGCAGTTCGAGGTCGACGGGGAGGAACCTCCGGATGAGGGCGACGACGTCCGGGGCCGATGGATCCTTCGCCGGCGGAGCCGCCTGGGCGAGGAGGTCCATGGCCGCTTTCATGAGCCCCGGCCCGAGATAATAGAAGCCGACCCCGCGCTGCGGAAGGCCGCGGCTCATGCGGCGATAGGCGTCCGTCCCGGTGAGGCGGTCTCCCGCCGTTCCTTCGATCAGCGCTTCGGCCAGAGCCGAGGTCGAGGCGGCCACGACCAAGTCGCCCTTCGCCAGGAGAGTCGGCGAAAGGGAGATCGGGACGGGCGGAGCGGCGACCTGGAGGCGGCGGAGGCCGTCCTTCTCGGAGAAAGCCGCTCCGGGAATTTTGTCCTTCAAAAAGTCGAAGAGGGACGCGTCCTTGACCGTCAGGACGAAGGCCAATTCCGGCTCGGGGAACTCGAGGGCCTTCTCTCCGGCCGGGAACGAGATTTTTTTCTGCGGATTCAGGGTCAGGATATAGCCCATGGGCCCCGCGACGGAGTGGATCATCTTTTCCAGGGGGATCCCCTTCGCCTCCGCCTCGGCCAGGCTTTTCTCGAGATCCGGCTTTCCGGAAGGATCCTTCGGCAGGGCGATCTTCAGCCAATCCAGGATTTTTCCGGCTTGGATGTCGAAGAGCCCGGCCAGGACGGTCGAGGCGGGCAGACGCGCGAGGAGGTCGAAGTCCCGGTCCTCGCCCCCGACAAGCGTCCAGATCAGGCCCCGGCCCTTGTCGGGTGGATGATGAATGACCGTCCGCGTCCGGTACAGATCCTTATCGACCGTCATCGAGCTGGCGCCGACGGCGTCGATCTCCCCCAGGCCCAGCTGGTTGAATAGGTTTGTGACCTGGCCGAGCCATGCTTTCTCTTTTTCCGTGCCGGGAATGAACTCCTTCAGGGTCTGGGCGATCTCCCCGACCAGGGAGCTGAGCCGTTCGAGGCCGTAGAAAAAGTAGAAGTCTCCCCCCTCGTCGAGCCGGGCCTCGACTTTGTCGAAGAGGGCCTTGCCGGAGGCCGGCTTTGAAGAGAGGGACGGCCTCCCCAGGACGAGATAGAGGACGGCCGCGCCGACGAGAAGGCCGACGAGAAACGGGGCTAGAATTTTTTTCATGATCTCCTCCCAACGCCGCCATTATTATGGCCGAAGCCGGCGAGGAGTGCAACCGCCCGGCGGCCCGGCCTTACGCTTCTCGCGCTTCACCCGCTCGGGATTCCCCATCTTATTTCTCGGGGCGTGTCGCGGCGATATGACCATCCTCTAACCCCGGCCCCGGGGAACCAGTCCCGTCGGTTCCCCCCCTCGGCAAAGCCAGGGGGGCCCCTCTTCCGCTACGGGGTCACGAGGACGGCCATGCCGCCGCATGACACGCCGAGCCTCTCGAAGAGCGTCTGCGGGCCAACAAATCCTCATGACGTTCCGTCCGTTCCCGTTTGCGGCCTGGGATCGAAGACCTGAAGGATAATCGATTTAAGAGCGAGACAGACAGCCGGATGCCGGCTAAAAGTTGACCGCGTCCTGGGGGACGGCCGAGCGCAGGAAAAGGGCGGCCGCCTGGGCGACGATGAAGATGATGAAGCTCACTAGGGCGAGGTTGCCGACGATGAGAAGGACCGTGCCGATTCCAGAAACGCGTTTGGCCAAGCCTTGGGGGGCGAAGACGTCGAAAGCCCATTTCCCGAGGAAGATAATGAAGATCATCAGCCCGATCGCCAGCCGGAGGCCGTTCTCCGACATCTTGTCATAGTCCGAGGCGTCGATCTTCAGAAACGGGGAAACGAGCCAGATGGCGAAAATAAGGAGGGCGGCCGACACCGTCCACCCGACCACCTTGCCCGGCGTTATTTTCATTTTCGCTTATTAGACGCTCCCGAAGAGCTTTTCTTCCTCCCTTCGGAGATCCTCGCGAAGGGGGACGCCGTATCGGAAGCGGCCGTTCACAGCCCCGAGTCCTCGATCTTTTTCTGGAACAAGCGGGTGTTGTGGTGGCAGAGGGCGCAGGCCAGGGCGTCGGCGGCGTCCTCCTCCATCCCTTCGTCTTCAATCCCGAGGAGCGTCCGGATCATCGTCCCGACCTGGGCTTTCTCGGCCTGGCCGTAGCCTGTCACGGCCTTTTTGATCTCCAAGGGCGAGTATTCGAATAGGGGAATCCCAGCCCCGGCCACGGCGACAAGGACGGCCCCCCGGACCTGGCCCAGGGTCAGGGCCGTCCGGATGTTCCGGGCGTAGAAGGGATTCTCGACGGCGATTTCGTCGGGCCGATGCTCGACGATCAGAGCGTCAATCCCGGCCTTGATCTCCAGGAGTTTGAGCTGGAGGGCGGACCGCCGGGAGGGCTTGATCGTTCCGTAGGCGAGGACGGCGGGCTCGCCGTCCCGGGACTCGAGGAGGCCGTAGCCCGTGGCCGCCGAGCTGGGATCGATGCCGAGAACCCTCATCGGGCCGCGCCCCTCCGGTCAGGCACTGAACTTGGCGATCTCTTCCTCGGCGATGTCGAAATTGGACGAAACGTTCTGGACGTCGTCGTGGTCCTCGAGCTCCTCGACGAGCTTGAGCGTTTGCTGGGCTTCCTTGCCTTCGAGCTTGACGTAATTCTGGGGGAGGTAGCCGACGTTGGAATCGGCGACCTCGACGCCGCCCGCCTTGACGGCCTCGAGGACCTTCTCGTAGACCTCGGGGGTCGTCGTGACTTCCCAGATCGAGCCGTCGTCCTTGATGTCGTCGGCCCCGGCGTTGAGGGCGATGTCCATGAGCTGGTCTTCGGAGGCCGCGGCCTTCTCGATGTCAATGTAGCCCATCCTCTTAAACATCCAGGCCACGCAGCCCTGCTCGCCGATCCGGCCGCCGTTCTTGGTGAAGATGTGGCGGAGCTCGGAGACCGTCCGGTTCTTGTTGTCCGAGAGGGCCGTCAGGAAGATGGCCACGCCGCCGGGGCCGTAGCCTTCGTAGATGACTTCTTCGTATTGGGCGCCCTCGAGCTGGCCCGTCCCTTTCTGGATGGCCCGCTTGATGTTGTCGGCCGGCATGTTGGCGGCCCGGGCGTCCTGGATGGCCTTCCGGAGGCGGGGGTTCTTGTCGGGGTCGCCGCCCCCGTTTCTGGCGGATACGGCGATCTCGCGGATGATCTTGGTGAAAACCTTTCCTCGCTTCGCGTCGGCGGCGCCCTTTTTATGCTTAATGGAATGCCATTTGGAGTGACCGGACATCGTGGGCTCCTTGGAAAGGAATGAAGCTCTCGAATTTTAGCACAATTCGACCGGCCCTGCAAACGCCCCCGAAGGCGGGTGTTCCCCCTAACTTGCGGAAAATAAGGAAGAAACGGCCCGGCCCACCGCGTTTCGGCGAGAACGACGGGCATTGCCTTTCGGACTTGACGGCGGGTACAATGAACGACGCGAGGAGGTGCCATGAAAACGAACATGGGATCAGCCGACCGGCTCGTAAGGCTTGTCGTGGCCGTCGTTTTGGCCGTGCTCATTTTTACCGGCGTCGTCGAAGGGACATGGGGATGGATTTTGGCCGTCCTGGCCGCCGTCTTCGTCTTGACGTCCCTCATCGGATTCTGTCCTCTCTACGTCCCCTTCAAGATTTCGACCCGGAGAGCGGCGAAGTAATCCGGCCGAACGCCGGGCCCCCTTTTGCGGAAGACGCCGAGGCCGGTCGCCTCAGGCTACCAGTCGCCGCGGGCGAGCCCGTCGAGAAAGGCCAGCCTTTCCGCCTTGTCGGAGGGCAAGGACTCGACCGGTCTGGCGCGGCAGTCTTTCAAGCCGACCGCGGATGCGGCCAATTCGAGGAACGGCTCGAGGTCGTGGGAGACGACGAGGGCGGCGGCCTCGTTGGCGAGCCGGCCTCCGAGCCAGGAGAGGATTTCTTCGCGGACCTTGCGGTCCATCCCCTCCAGCGGCTCGTCGAGAAGGAGATGCGAGGGTTTGCCGATGAGGGCCGCGGCGAAGACGGCCCGGCGGCGCTGGCCGAGCGAAAGCTCTCGGATCGAACGGTTGCGGTACGGGCCGAGGTCGAACGCTTCCAGGGCTTCTCCGCCCTTGTCCGGCGGGACGTTTCTCAGGCGGCAGACGAGGCGGAGGACCTCGGCGATGGTGGCATAAGGCGTTACGTCGGGATGTTCGGGCAGGTAAGCCAAGCCGCGCCGGGCCTCCCTTTCGTCCTTCCAGAGGTCATGGCCGTCAACCAGAATCCGCCCGGAGTCGGGCCTTTCGACTCCCGCGGCAAGCTTGAGGAGAGTGCTTTTTCCGGCGCCGTTCAGCCCGACGAGAAGGGTCAAACCGGGCTTGAACTCCAGGCACAGGTCGCGAAAAAGCGGAGTCTCGGGGGCGTAATCGAAGGCCACGTTTTCGAATCGGATCATCGGCCACTCCAGGACAGGGAATCTCCGCCGGCGGAATGGCGGATCTCGGTCCACCTAGTCACTTTGAGGCGGCGCTCGCGGCGGACGGCGTCGAGAAAGACGGCCGGCGAAAAGGCCAGAAAGGCGACCGGCGTCCAAGTCGCGAGGGCGAAGGCCATCGCCGCCACCGCGCCTTGGAGGACGATACTCCAGGCGACGCCGAAACGCGCTTCGCCGGCCGTCCGGACGGCGCCCGCGGCCAGGACGGCCGCCGGGATGAGGAAAGCGAGCCCCGATAGAGCCGCCTCCGGATGGAGAGGGAGGAAAGCGGGCAGGGCGAGAATTCCTATCGCCGCGAGAAAGAGGGCATCGGCGGCGATCGCTCGCCGCGATGTCCGTCCGAGAGACCGGCTCCACGGCCAGGGGGGGCGGCGGGCGGCGAGAAGTCCGGCCGTGACCGCCAGGCCGGCGACGAAGCTCATCGCGATTCCGAATCGCACGGCCGCCGGAACGGCGGAGGCGGGGAGGTCGTTATTCCGGAGAAAAAATCGGAGGAGAACCGCCGGGACGGCGGCGGCGGCGGGGCCGAGGAAGACGGTCGGTCCGAGGGCCCGGAGGTCGATAACGGCCCAAAACAAGGCCGGCGGAGCGGGTTTCCTTCGTTTCAGGCGGCGATGGGCCGACTCGATCCCGCCGCTTATGCGGTCAAGGACGAGGAGGAGTAGGGCGGCGATGGCCATGAGAACCGGCTGACCGGAACCCGCGAAAGCGGCCGCCGCGAAGCCGAGGACGAGGCGGGCGGCGCGGGGGGAGGACGGAAGGAGGGCCATGGCCGCGGCGTAAGCCGCCAGGACGAGGCCGGTGAGGTCAAAAAGCGGAGAACCCGAAGCGTTCATGCCGCCGGCGAGGATCAAGAGGGCCATCGTCAGGACGAGGGGAGATTGACCTATGAAGACGGCCAGAGAGGCCGTCCGCCGTTCGAGCTTCGCCGAAACGGGGAGATGGCGGAGCCAGCCTCCGAGCCCGAAGGAAACCCGGGGAGCCGCCGTTCGGGCGGCGAGCAGGACGGCGACCGCGACGATGAAACCTTGGGCTGCCGGGGCGCTCCGGCCGAAGACTTGGCCCGCCAGGAGGAGAAGGAATTCGGGCTTGAGAAGATAGTAAAAAGCGAACAGGCCGGCCAGAACCGGGGCCAGGAGGCGAAAGGCCAGTCGGATGCCGACGCGGGAGTGAAAGCGGAGGAACGCGGCAGACGGTTTCATCGCTCCAAGCGGAAATGATAACATAGCCATCGAACCGATGCGCGAGAAACGCCAAGGGCCTAAGCCGGTCGTCGTCGCGGCGATGAGCGGGGGCGTGGATTCTTCCGTGGCCGCGGCCCTGCTCAGGGATCAGGGCTTCGAGGTCATCGGCCTGACGATGAATCTCTTTGCCCTTCCCCCGGATGCCTGCCGAGACGAAAATCTAAGAAGCTGTTGCGGGCGTCGGGCCAGGGAAGATGCCCATCGAGTCGCCTTGGCGCTCGGGATCGATCACTACACGGCCGATTTCCGGAAGCCTTTCGCCGAGACCGTCATCGCCGATTTTTGCCGCGAATACGCCAGGGGGAGGACTCCCAATCCCTGCCTGCGCTGCAACCAGGCCATCAAGTTCGACCGCCTGTGGCGGCGGGCCAAGAGGTTGGGCGCCGGGGCCGTGGCGACGGGCCATTACGCCCGGATCGACCGGGAGGAAGAATCGGGACGGTGGCGCCTTCGGAAAGGCGCGGATCCGGACAAGGACCAATCCTATTTCCTCTATCCTCTCACCCAGGAGGAGCTCGGCCGAACCCTCTTTCCCGTTGGAGAGCACCGGAAAACGGAGATTCGCGCGATCGCCCGGAAGCTCGGCCTTCCGGTTTCGGAAAGGCGGGAAAGCCAGGAGATCTGCTTCGTCCCCGATGATGATTATGTTCGGTTCCTGAGGGAGCGGATTCCCGAGGCGTTCCGACCGGGTCCGATCGTCGACTCGAAGGGGAGAACGATCGGCCGGCACGAGGGCATCCCGAATTTCACCGTCGGCCAGAGGAAGGGGATGGGCATCGCCGCCCCGCATCCCCTATATGTTCTTGCCATCGATTCCGCCCGGAACGCCGTCGTCGCCGGGACGAACGACGAGCTGTACCGGAAGACGCTCGTCGCCGAGGATGTCCATTGGATATCGGGGGAGGACGTTGTCCGTCCGCGGGAGGCGGCGGTCAAGATCCGCTACAAGCATCCGGAGGCGAGGGCCCTCCTCGTTCCTCGTCCCGGGAACCGCGTCCTCGTCGAGTTCGAAAAGCCTCAGCGGGCGGTGACGCCCGGCCAGGCGGCGGTTTTCTACGACGGCGATGCTGTCCTCGGCGGCGGAACTATAAGAGAGACCGTTTCATAAAACGATCTCTCTTAGAAAACGAGGGTGATCATCGCCGCGCTGACCGCGGCGACGACGGCCGCCCCCAGGAGGCCGACGAGGAGCGGCTTGAATCCGACCCGGCGGAAGCTCTTGAAGACGGTGTTGAGGCCGATGCCGGCCATGGAGACCGTGATCAGGAAGCGGCCGAACCAGGTCAGCTTTTCGATGCCGACGGTGGTGAAGAATCCCGCCGTGTTCAGGGCGGCCATGAGGTAGAAGCCGAAGAGGAACCAGGGGAAGGCCCGGGCCGCGTCGACCCGGCGCCTTTCTTCCTTCGCCGCCCGAAGCTCGGCCCGGGTCCACCAGGCGGCGATCAGGAAGGCGAGGGGGGCCATGAAGCAGTTGCGGACGAGCTTGACCGCCGTGGCCGTCTTGCCGGCAAGGTCGGAGAAGATGAACCCGGCGCCGACGACCTGGGGGGTGGCGTGGATGGCCGTCCCGGCGAAGACGCCGAAGGCGAAATCCGAAACGCCCAAGGCCTGGGCGATCTTGGGATAGAGGAGAATCGCCAGCAGGCCCCAGACGGTGATCGTCCCGATGGCGTAGCTCGTCTCCTCCTCCTTGGCCTTGATGAGGGGGGCGGTGATGGCGATGGCCGAGCCGCCGCAGATCGTCGTCCCGACCGAGAGGAGGGTCGAGAGCGTCGCCGGCAGGCGGAAGATCCGGGCCAGGGCATAGATGACGAAGTAGCTGACGACCATGGTCACGAGGATGACGGACAGCATCCGGGGCCCCTGCGACCGGAAATCCTTGAAGTTCAGGGTCGCTCCGATGAGGATGACGCCCCAGATGAGGAACTTCTCGAACTGCTTGATCCCGGGATGAAAGATCTTCGGGACGAGGCCGAAGTTCCGGGCGAGGAGGCCGAGGACGACGGCCACGGCCGTCGCCTCGAGAGGGTGCTTTCCGCCGGCCGTGATCGCGTTCTGGACGAGGAGGGAGGCGTATCCGAGGGCGATCATCAGAAGCCAGCCGGGAAGTTGTTCTTTTTTCATCCGAAGTCCTCTCGAAGAGCGGCTATTCTACCAGAGAACAGCGCGTGGCGACAGACGCCGGATTCGCTAACAGGTGATAACTACCCTATTTACCCGATTTCTCCGCAAGACGGTGTCAATGAGGCTTGAGAAAAAAATAGGGTAAATAGGGTAGTTATCACCATTTGACATACTATAGGGGAGTATAGTATATTATCGGGGAATGGAGACCGAAATGGAAGACACTCATCCTTCCCACGCGGACGAGCTCGTCCGGCTGCGGCGGATCGAAGGCCAGGTCCGCGGCGTCCAGAAGATGATCGAGGAGGGCCGCTACTGCATCGACATCCTGACCCAGCTCGGCTCGATCGCCGGGGCCCTGGGGAAGGTCGAGGAGAACATCCTCGCCCGCCATCTCCGGAGCTGCGTCCGGGATTCGCTGGCCGGGCCGAACCGGGCCGACCATGAGCGGAAGATCGAGGAGATCGTCTCCGTCCTCTCGAAGTTCCGCCGTCCCTCGTCTTGAGGAGGGTCATCGTGGCCATCGATCCTGTCTGCGGAATGGAGGTCCCCGAGGACGGCGCCCGCGGGACATCCGAATATCAAGGCCGCAAGTATTTCTTCTGCTCGCCGATGTGCAAGCGGAAGTTCGACGCCGATCCCGAAAAGTATCTGACCGGACATCGGGAGCCGATGACGCCGGCCGGGCCCGCTTCTCTCCCGGACGCGGTGGGGGAATCCGATTATGAGAAGGGGAGGGGGCAACGGCTGGACCTTCCGGTGACCGGGATGAGCTGCGCCGGCTGCGCGGCGAGCGTCGAGAAGGCCCTGGCCGGACTCGAGGGCGTCGACCGGGCCGACGTCAACTTCGCCACGGGCCGCGCGACCGTTCTTTTCGCCCCCCGCCTGGTCTCCGCCAAGGATCTGGCGAAGGCTGTCCGCGAGGCCGGCTACGACGTCACCGCCGCCGAGGCCGACATCCCGATCGAAGGGATCGTCTGCGCCGGCTGCGTCCGGACGATCGAAAAAGCCCTCCTTGCGGTCAAGGGGGTCGTCGAGGCGGCCGTCAACCTGGCCACAGGCCGGGCGCACGTCGTCTACCTTCCGGCCGAGGTCGGGCTGGACGAGCTCCGGGCCGCCGTCGAAAGCGCCGGATACAAGGTTATCCGGCCCGCCTCTCCCGCCGGCGCGGCGACCGAAGGCGAGGTCGAGCCCGACGTCGAGCGCCAAGCCAGGGAACGCGAGTTTCGGAACCTTAAGACGCGCTTCTGGGTCGGCTTGGCCGCCAGCGCCGTGATCTTCGCCGGCAGCATGACCGGCCTTTCTCCTCTCATCCTTTGGATTCTGGCCACGCCGGTCCAATTTTGGATCGGGGCCCGCTTCTACCGCGGCGCGTGGGCCGCCCTCCGTCGCCGCCGGGCCGACATGAACACCCTCGTCGCCGTCGGCACCTCGGCGGCCTATTTCTACAGCCTGGCCGCGACGGTCGTTCCGCGGCTTTTCACCTCGGGAGGCCTGAGGCCCGATGTCTATTTCGACACCTCGGCCGTCATCATCACCCTGATTCTTTTCGGCCGGATGCTCGAGGCCCGGGCGAAGGGGAGGACCTCGGAAGCCATCAAGCGCCTGGCCGGGCTTCAGCCCAGGACGGCCCGCGTCGTCCGCGGCGGCGTCGAGGCCGACATCCCGATCAGGGACGTCGTCCCCGGCGATATCCTCATCGTCCGGCCGGGGGAGCGCATCCCCGTCGACGGCCTCGTCCTCCGCGGCTATTCGGCCGTCGACGAGTCCATGATCACCGGCGAAAGCATCCCCGTCGAAAAGAAGGAGGGCGATACGGTCATCGGGGCGACGATCAACAAGACGGGAAGCTTCGAGTTCCGGGCGACCAACGTCGGAAAGAAGACCGTCCTGGCCCAGATCATCAGGCTCGTCGAGGAGGCCCAGGGCTCGAAGGCCCCGATCCAGCGGTTGGCCGACGTCATCGCCGGATTTTTCGTCCCCGTCGTCATCGCCGTCGCCATCCTGACTTTCGCCGCCTGGATGATCTTCGGTCCCCGTCCGGCGCTGACCATGGCCCTCCTCAACTTCGTGGCCGTCATGATCATCGCCTGCCCCTGCGCCCTGGGATTGGCCACCCCCACGGCCGTCATGGTCGGCACCGGGAAGGGCGCCGAGAACGGCATCCTCATCCGGGGAGGGGAGAGCCTCGAATCGGCCCATAAAATCACGACCGTCGTCTTCGACAAGACGGGAACCCTAACCCGGGGCCGGCCGGAAGTGACGGACGTCGTCCCGGCCTCCGGATTTTCCGAGGATGAGATCCTCGGCTTGACCGCCGGCGCGGAAAGGACGTCCGAGCATCCCTTGGCCGAAGCCGTCCTCAAGAAGGCGGCCGAGAAATCCCTCCCTCTGCCCGAGAGCGAGGACTTCAAGGCCTTGGAAGGGCTGGGGCTGGAGGCCCGAATCGACGGGCGGCGCGTCGTCGTCGGCAACCACAAGCTCATGCGCGAACGCGGCCTGGATTCCCCTGAGCTCGTTGCCAGGGCCCAGGTCCTCTCGGCCGAGGGAAAGACCCCGGTCTACGTCGCCGTCGACGGCCGCCCGGCGGGCCTCATCGCCGTGGCCGACCGTCTGAAGGATGGGGCCTCGGCCGCCGTCGCCCGGCTGAAATCCCTCGGCCTGGACGTCGTCATGCTGACGGGGGACAACCGCCGGACGGCCGAAGCCGTCGCCCGCGAGGCGGGCGTCGACCGCTTCTTCGCCGAGCTCCTCCCCGCGGACAAGGTCGAGAAAATCCGCGCCCTTCAGAAGGAGGGCCGCCGCGTGGCCATGGTCGGCGACGGCATCAACGACGCCCCGGCCCTCGCCCAGGCCGACGTCGGGATCGCCATCGGCTCGGGGACCGACGTCGCTCTCGAGGCGGCCGACATCACCTTGGTCGGCGACGACCTCAACGGCGTCGCCCGGGCGGTCGAGCTCAGCCGGCGGACGATCCGGACGATCAAGCAGAATCTCTTCTGGGCCTTCATCTACAACATCATTGGGATCCCCATCGCGGCCGGCGTCCTCTATCCCTTTTTCGGGGTGCTTCTCAATCCCATGATCGCCTCGGCGGCCATGGCCTTCTCCTCCGTTTCGGTCGTCACGAACTCCCTCCGGCTGCGCCGTCTGCGCTTCACCTGACCGTCGAACAGTTTTTCTTCCTCGATTTTTCTTCGCCGCCCGCGGGCCCTCTTCGACGGGCTCGGCGTGTCAGGCGGCGGCGACGTTTTTTCTCGGCTTGACTCGGCCGGACGAACCGGGTATCGTTCGTTTGCCCTGACCTGGGCCGCGCCAGCGCAGGGAGACGGAAAAGCCGCGATCGGACAGCCGTTTTTCCAGGCGCCCCGGGCCGGGAGAAGCGGCTTTTTTTATGAGAGGCAAGCGATGATCACGGTTGGCGACATCTGGCGGGATATCGTGAAAATCCGGACGGGGGCGCCGCTCGTCCACAACATCACGAATTACGTCGTCATGAACACGACGGCCAACGCCCTTCTTTCGATCGGCGCCTCGCCGGTCATGGCCCACGCCGTCGACGAAGTCGAGGAAATGACCGGCCTCGCTTCGGCCCTCGTCCTCAATATCGGGACGCTCAGCGGCCCCTGGATCGAGGCGATGTTCAAGGCGGCCGGCGCCGCCCGGCGGAAAAAGATCCCCGTCGTCCTCGACCCCGTCGGGGCCGGAGCGACGGGCCTCCGGACGGAGACGGCCCGGCGTCTCGTCGTCGAGGGGCGTCCCTCGATCATCCGGGGAAACGGGTCCGAGATCCTGGCTCTGGTCGAAGCCAGGGGCGAGACCAAGGGCGTCGATAGCCGCCACGGAGCCGAGGCGGCCTTGGATGCGGCCCGGGAAATCAGCCGGGCTCACGGGTGCGCGGTCAGCATCAGCGGTCCTGTGGACGTCATCGTCCAAGATGGCGACGTCATCCGGGTCGCCAACGGCCACCCGATGATGCCCAGGGTCACGGGACTGGGCTGTACGGCGACGGCCTTGACCGGGGCTTTCGCCGCCGTTAATCCCGTCCCCCTCCGGGCGGCCGCCCACGCCATGGCCGTCATGGGCATCGCCGGCGAGATGGCCGCCGAAAAAGCGTCCGGCCCCGGCAGCTTCCAGATGCGTTTTCTCGACGCCCTGTTCGTCCTCGATGAAGAAGCCATCGCCTCGCGCCTGAGGGTCGAATCGGTATGAGTCGGGGAGTTGACGTCGACTTCAGCCTGATGCTGGTCACCGACAGGTCTTTGTCGGGGGCGAGGTCCGTCGTCGAGGTCGTCGAGGCGGCCGTCAGGGGCGGCGTGACCGTCGTCCAGCTTCGGGAAAAAGATGCCCCGGTCCGCGAGTTCATCGAAATCGGCCGGCGGCTCCTCGAGATTCTGCGGCCCCGCCGCGTCCCCCTCCTCATCAACGACCGCGTCGACGTCGTCTTGGCCGTCCCGGCCGACGGCGTCCATCTCGGCCAGGGCGACATGTCCCCCGCGGACGCGCGCCGCCTTCTCGGTCCGAAGGCCGTCATCGGCTTGACCGTCGAGACGTTGGCCCAGGCCGGCCCGGCGGATAGGGAGGAAGTCGATTACCTCGGCGTCAGCCCGATTTTCCTCACTCCGACGAAGACCGACACCGGTCCCGCCTGGGGCGTGGAGGGATTGTGGCGGCTTCGGCCTCTCGTCCGCAAGCCTCTCGTCGCCATCGGCGGGCTCAACGAGACGAACGCCGCCCGGGTCCTCGAGGCGGGGGCCGACGGGATCGCCGTCGTTTCGGCGATTTGCGCCGCGCCGGACCCCGAGGCCGCCGCCCGCCGTCTTCGCGAGATCGTCGACCGTCTGCGGCGGGCCAGAGGAGGAGCCCGGCCGTGAAACTTTCCGAGATCGGCGAATTCGGGCTCATCGCCCGATTTTCCCCGGCTTTCCTCAAGAAACTTCCGGAAGGCGTCGCCGGCATCGGAGACGACTGCGCCGTCCTTCCCTGGAGGAAGGGCGAGCGTCTTCTCGTCACGACCGACATGCTTGTCGAAGACAGCCATTTTCTACGGAAGGAGATATCCCCCCGCGACCTGGGCGATAAGTCGTTGGCCGTCAACCTGAGCGACATCGCGGCGATGGGCGGCCGGCCGTGCTGGGCCTTCCTCTCCCTGGGAATTCCGGCCGGAATCGAGGTCGAGTGGATCGACGAGTTCTTCCGCGGGCTCGCCCGCGCGGCCCGGCCCGCGGCGGTGCGGCTCGTCGGGGGCGACACGACGAAGTCCCCCGACCGGCTGGTCGTCAATATCGCCGTCGTGGGGACGGTCCGGGCCGGCCGGGTCAAATACCGCTCGGGCGCGAGGACGGGCGACATCATCGTCGTGACGGGGAATCTCGGCGATTCGGGGGGAGGGCTCCGCGTCCTTCTTGAACGGCGGCGGCGGGGAAGGGACGAGAACTTTCTTGTCCGGGCCCATCACCGGCCGCGGCCGCATCTCGCCGAGGGCGCCTGGCTCGCCGCGCGGCCCGGCGTCACGGCGATGATGGACGTCTCGGACGGGATCGATTCCGACCTCCGCCGGATCATGGAGCGCTCGCGGTGCGGCGCGGCCGTGGAACTGGAGCGCTTGCCCTTATCAAAGCCGCTCGGGCGGGCGGCGGCGAAATACGGCTGGGACCTTTATGAAGTCGCCGCCTCCGGGGGCGAGGATTATTGTCTTCTGGCGACGGTCGATCCGAAGTCCTTCGAGCCCGTCGCCGCCGGTTTCAGGCGGCGATTCGGCCGGCCGCTCGCCGCGATCGGCGGGATCACGCCCGCTCGGCGGGGATTGTCCTATCGCCTTTCGGGCGTCCCGGTCCGTCTCGGCCGCGGCGGTTTCGACCATTTCCGATAAAGCAACCTTTTCGTTCCCGCCGAGTAATTATTTTAAATCCGTTAGGAGAACTGTCTCGATGAGTCATTTCCCCATGCGGGCACTGTCCGTCGCGTTCTTCGCTCTCTTCGTTTCCGCCGTCTCGTTCGCTTCGGCGGGAAACGCCTTCAGGTTGAACGTCCGCTTCGATCCTTCGGCCAACGAGATCGGAGGTTGGGCCGTCCTCACCGTCGCCAACGAGAGCCCGATCCCCTGGGCGGAAATTCCCCTCGCCCTCGACGGCGGACGGATAATCCAGATCCGGGGCACGGGGGGAGAAGCATTGCCGAGCCGGCCCGGGCGGGAGGAGAATACGACGCTCGTCGTCTTTCCCTCACCGCTTCCTCCCGGCGGGACTTTTGTCCTCGAAGTCGAATTCCGGGGAGCGTTTCCGCTGGACGGAGCGGGATATCGTCTGGTCAACGGAGCCTGGCACCCCAAGCTCCTCGTCTTCCGCGAAGGAGAATTCCGGACGGAGGAGCGACAGCCGGCCTCCTACGACGTCACGATCACTTTGCCCAAAGCCGAGGTCGTCGTCGCTTCGGGACGGCTCCTGGAGGAAGACTTCCTCGAGGGGGGGATGAAACGTCTTCGGTTCGCGGCCAAGGACATCACCGATTTCGGGATCGCGAGCTCGCCCGATTTCCGGGAGACGACCGGCGAGGCCGAGGGCGTCGTTGTCCGCGCCGTGAGCCTTCCGGGACGTGAGGCGTGGCCGGCGAAGCTGGCCGGATATGCCGCTCGGGCTATTGGTTTCTACAGGGAATTGTTCGGCTTTTATCCGCAGGACGTCCTCTCGATCCTTCCCGGCTCCAAGACGAGCGTCGGCGGCTATCCCGCCGCCAGCAGCGTCATCGTCATCCACGACACCCTCGACGGCCGGGAGGACTCGTTCGCCGAATGGATCGTCGCCCACGAGATAGGTCACCAATATTGGGGCTGGGACGGCGTCCTCGACGAGGGACGGTTCTATCACTGGCCCGGCCTGGGGCTCGGCATCCTCGCCGATCGTCTCTACTGCGAAAAATTCAATCCCGAAGGAACCGGCCGGCATCGCTCGTTCGTCGAAGACTATCTCTCCGGCGTCGGGCGCGGCCTCGACACGACGATCCTCCGGAATAGGGATCAAATCGACGCTCTGCCGTTCGATTTCAACAACATCGTCGCCCACGGGAAATCCTACGCCGTCATCCGGATGCTCGAGGCGCTGGTCGGCCGGGAGCGATTCCCGTCCTTCCTGAGGACGCTCCAAGAGCGGTATCGCGGCCGCGTCCTATCGCCGGCGGATTTCGAGCGCGAGGCCGAAGCGGCCGCCGGCTCGTCCCTGGACTGGTTCTTCCGCGACTGGGTCGAAGGCAACGCCGTCCTGAGCTACGGTATCGAGAGCGTCGAGCGGACGAAGGCCGGCGTGGAGGTCGTCGTCCGGAGAACGGGTTCGGCGGGAATGCCGCTCGATGTCGAGCTTGTCCTCGACGGCGGACGAATCCTCCGCCGGGCCATCGACCGCCGGCCTGAGGTCCAGACTCTCGTCTTCGAGGCGGACGGAAAGCCCCGGATCGCGCGGATCGACCCGGATCGATCCTCCGCCTTGTATTCCCCCGAGGGGAATCATATCTGGGCTTACAGGCCGAGCCTTGTCGAGGTCCGTCTCCCCGACCAGGCCGCCTGGGGGACCAACGTCTGCGCCGTGACGATCCGGAACGACGACGACCTTCCGCATGAGGTCATCATCCATGCCCAGACCAGGAACCTGACGATGCCCCGGGGATGGGGCTATCAGGAAGTCCGGTCGATCCCCGCCGGGAAAGAAATCACGGTTCCCAAGCCCTTCATCCTGCCTCCCTGGCCGGGGCGGGCGAGGCTGCGGCTGACCCTGAGCGATTTTACGGGCGAGCGGCGGCTCCTGGCCAAAGATTATTTTTTCGATTTCCCGTTCGTCAATTCCGCGACGGCTCCCCTCGTTCTGGCCGAGGACCTGCGACGGGTCCTGGGGACGGAGAGGGCCGAATGGCCGAGGCTCCTGGCCGCCGACCGGGGGCGTTTTGTCGTCTATTATCTCGAGGGGGATGCCTACGTCGAGAAGCTCTTGCCCGAAATTCTCCGTGAGCGCGAAAAAGCGTACGCCGAGCTGGCGGCCAAGATCAATCCCGGTTTCGATGCCCGGGTCGCTGTCTACCTCCTTCCCGACCAGGACAGCAAGCGGGTTTATTTCGGCCACGTCGGCTTGGGTTGGGCTCCCGGGAACAACTGCCTCGTCGAGGTCTTCAACGCCAAGGAACGCCTCGATCCCTACCACGAGCTGGTCCATATCATCGCCGGATCGGTGGGGAATCCTCCCGCCTTGCTCAACGAAGGCCTGGCCGTCTTCTTCCAGGCGGGGGGGAAATGGGACGGATGCCATTTCGACGCCTGGTCGCGATCTTTCGACCGCGCGGGGATGCTCTTCCCGTTGGACGTGTTGTTCGATTTTCGGGAGATCGGATCCCAGGCCTCAAAGCCCGGAGTCGCCTATCCCCAGGCCGCGTCCGTCGTCTCGTTCCTCGCCGCCCGGCACGGTTTCTCCAAGGTCATGGACCTCTTCAAGGCCCTCTCGAACGGCTCGGACGAATCCGCCCGGAAATCCAACCGGTTGAAGTTGGCCGATATCATCGGCCGGGACGTTGAAGGCCTGGAGAAGGCCTGGCTCGACCACCTCCGAAAACTCGAGGTCGAACCGGTCCCGAAGGAGAAGGTCGACGAGGTCCGGCGGAAATATTTCTAGCCGTTCCGGACCCGGACTATCGGAGTCTTTCGGAGACGAATTCGCGGGCGGTCAGGATATCGATTCCGCGGAACGATCCGATGGACAGGAGAGCTTGATCGCCAGAGACGATGACATCGGCTCCGCCGCCGACCGCCGCCGCGAGGATGAGCTCGTCGGAGGGATCATTCATCTCGAGATTCCATTTCGGGGGATTTCCGACGATGACGGAATATCGATAGACATTCAACACGACGCGGCGGATTTGGGCCGACGTCAGACCGTATTTGCGCTTGATTTTCGGGTATTCGAGGACCCTCTTGAGTTCATCGATCTGGTCTCTTGACGAGACCAAAAGATACTTCCCTTGTTCCCAGGCCTTGACGACCTGATGGGGAAGTCCCTTGTCCAAGATGATCCCGCTGACGAGGATGTTGGTGTCAAGAACGGCTTTGAGCACGCTTCCGAACCGCCTTGACGGCCTCGCGGACATCCCTCTCGACCGCGGCGACGGCGGTCTCTCCCACTCCCGCCCGGATGTCATCAAAAATCGCCATGTCTTCCCGCCGCTGACGGGAGTAACTTTCGTATTCCGTGATCGGCATCATCACGGCCATCGGTTTTTTGCCGCGCTTGATGACGTACTTTTCTCCCCGGTAGTAGACTTCCTCGAGGATTTCTCCCAGTTTCCCCCGGACTTTCAAGGCGCTCAGCTCCTTGGCCATTCTCTGGTCCTTTCCATATGAGTTATATCAATTCCTATAATTATTATGATGCGTCTCGGGGCGGCTTGTCAAGCAAGCCGCGGATAAGATGTGCGTCGTTCGGCGCGCATTCAGGGGGGGAGGCTCCCGTTGACCAACCTCTTTTTTCCCGAGAGGAAGACGGCCGTTTAACAATAACCCGGGCCGGCGGTATAATGGCCGCGGGAATGAGGACATGAGAGACGACGGACGGCGGTGCGTCCGTAAGCCCGGAGGGGTCGGTCGGATCCTCCTTTTTCTGGGCGTGGTCGTCGGCTTTGCCCCGGCGAACGTTCGCCTCAAGCCGGAATCCGTCGCCCAGGACCTCCCCGCGATCCTCGAGCGGGCGGCGGAATACTGCGACAAGCTTTCCAGGTCGGTCCTGAACTTCGTCTGCCGGGAGCGGATCGAAGAGTGGTTCTATCTGGCGGAGGGGCCGGTCGACCGCTGGGCTGGGCGCAACTTCCTCGACCGGCGGCGCGCGTCCAACGCCTTGGTCTACGACTATCAGCTTGTCCGGGACCGGTCCGGCGCGATCCAAGAGACGAGGACGCTCTTGAGGGAAAACAAGAAGGATGTCCAGGTCCCGGGGGCGCCTCTCAAGACCCATGTTTTCGATTATGCGAACGTCGTCATGGGGCCGCTCGGCCTGCTCAGCCGGACGAACCAACCCCTCCATGACTACAAGATCGTCGGAGAGGAAAAAATCGGCGGCGAACCGGCGGTCATCATCGAGGCCGTCCCCAAGCCGGACTTGATCGTCGACCACCTTTTCGGCCGGATCTGGATGCGCCGGAAAGACGCGGCCATCGTCAAGATCGAATGGAATCCCGCCTCGGTCGGCAACTATGCCAAGGTCGAGGAAATCGGCCGCCGGTTCAAGATGTCGCCCGCCCTCCTCCTGACCTCGGAATACGCCTTCGAGCACAACGGCATCCGCTTCCCCAACCGGTACGCGATCAAGGAGAACTACTTTCGGAAGGGAGGGGCCCGCTTTCAGCGTTCCGAAACCACCGTCCTCTACGATCGCTACAAATTCTTCACGGTCGAGACCGAGATCGTCTACCGCGGGGAAAACCCATGAGGCGCGGGGCCGCTCCGGCGGGCGTTCTGGCCGCAGCGGCCGCGGCCGCTGTCTTCGTTCTTGGAACGTCCTCGGCCCAGACGCAGGACCGGCCCCTCCGCCATGATGCCGCGGCGGTCGTCAAGCTCGTCGCCGTCCGCGTCTTGGATTCGTCCGGCCATCCGGTCACGGACCTCGGGAGGGAGGATTTCAAACTGTTCGAGGACGGGCTGGAGAAACAGATCACCGAGTTCGAGGCTCACGCCGTGACCGAGGCGGGAATGACGGTCACCCCGCCGCGTCCCCGCGCGGCCGCGGCCGCCGCCCCGGCGGGCGGGGGCTTGAATCGGAAATTGTTCTTCTTTTTCGACCTTCAAGCCGCCGATACGGCGGGAAAAGCCAAGGCCGTGAACTCCGCCCTTCGCTTCCTCGAGACGCAGGCTAAACCCGGCGACGAGGCGGCCGTCCTGGGATTCTACGCGATGTCGGGATTCTTCGTCCGGGAGTATCTGACGACGGACATGGACCGGATCCGCCGGGCGATCAAGGGCGCGGCCGAGGCGCCTCCCAGTCCCGGAGAGATCGTCGCCGTCGGTCCCGATGATACCATCCTTCCCGGCGAGGGCGAAACGGCCGCCATGGACGAAAAGACGGCGGCCGCCGTGGCGATGGACGTCCCCGAATTCTTCCTGCCCCAGCCCGTTTTCGTGCCCGGAACGGCCGCCTTCCAGCGCCGCGATTTCGCGGAACGGATGGCGGACCTGGCCGAAGTCTTCAAAACGATCCCCGGCACCAAGAGCCTTGTTCTCTTCACTTCGCGGAACATGGGAGCCGCGTGGGAACGCCTGGGGAGGCAGTTCGGGGAGACCGGCACGGCCGTCTACGCCGTCAACACCCAGGATTGGAAAATGAGCTTCTTCGGGACGAAGGTCCATCATATCTGGTGGGAGCATTCGCTCAAGTCCCTGGCTGAAGCCTCGGGGGGGATGTATCTCGCCGACATCAACGATTACGAAGGGAACGTCCGGGAAATCCAGGATCTGACCGGCCATTTCTACGTCCTCGGCTATTACGTCAAGGAATCCTGGGAGGGGAAATATCACAAAATCCGGGTCGAGACATCCCGGCCCGGGGCGCGGGTCCTGGTCCAGGACGGATACGCCGACCCCATACCGTTCGCGGACATGACGGATTTCGAGAAGGAGATCCAGCTCGTCGACCTCATCTGGTCCGACGAGCCCGCCTCGCGCCCCTTGGCCGTGCCCGTCGACGCTCTTGTCGTCACGGCCGGAGGAGCCCCCAGCGTCTGCCTCCTCACGGAATTCTCCGTCGGGGCCAAGGCGGACGCCCCCGCCGGCAAGGTCGAGGTTTTCGCTCTGCTCCGGAGCGAGGGCGGGACGGCGATCCTTTCCCGGAAATGGAACCTCGATTTGTCCCGCTACGACGGCCGGTTCCTCTGCCCCTATCTCATCTCCTCCGTTCCGTCCGGGGAGTATGAGTTCCGGATGGTCCTCCGGGACCACCAAACGGGAGATTCGCTCATCGGCCGGACCCGGTTCGACGTCGCCGCCATGCCCGCCGACGGAATCCGGCTCTCCTCGCCGCTCCTTTTCGAAGGAGGACCCGAGGCGTCCTTCTTGAAGCTGGCCGAGCCGTCGGGCAGGGCGGAAAAAACCTACGGTCCGGCGCTTATCGACCTCTATCGCCTGATTCCCCGCGGCGTCCGGCCCGTCATCGGCGAGGTTCGGACGGGGCAGGTCCGCCTGACGGCCGTTCTCCCCTTCGAAATCCGGCCGGCTCCCCTCGCGGAAGAGCCGCCCCTCTTGGCCGTGGAGGCCAAGTTAATCTCCGGGAAGGACGGCCTCGAAACGCCCGTCGAGATCGTCGTCCGCGACCATAAGCTGTCCGAGGGGCGGCCGGAGATCCTCGTCGCGGAAGTCGCCCTTCCGGACGTCGCGCCCGGGAGTTACGACCTCGTGTTCGGCGTCGAAGACGTGGGGACGGGCCGGCGGGCCACGGCCCGAAAAGCCTTGACGGTCAGATAAGAAAGGGAAACTTTCAGGACCAGGTCGGAGCGTCGGGCTCGGCGGCCTTCCGCCGCTCCTCGATAATCTTCCGGTACTCCAGGGGATGGAGGGTCCGGAGCTCGTGGCCGGTGATCTTCCCGTTGAGCCAGACCCTGCTCATCGGAAAGACCTCGGGATTGAGGTGGACGTTGTACATGTGCCAGATGATAATCGCCAGGAAGGCGAGCATGGCCTCGTAGCCGTGGATGATGACGAAGATATCGTGAACCCAGAGGGGGAAGAGGCGGAGCGACAGCTCGAGCTTCCACATGAAGAAGCCGCTGAGGATCATGATGAAGGACCCCCAGACGACGGACAGATACTCGAATTTTTCGATGAAATTGTAGCGGCCGTACTCGGGCTCCTTCTCGAAGAGCCAGAAGGGACGGCGGGCGAAGAATTTCTTCCCGATCCCGCGGCGGTGGAGAAAGCGGGTCAGGCCGAGGTTGTGCCCGAACTGCTGGAGGGCGTCGCGGGCGTCCTTCCACCGGGGAAGAAGGTCCTTGAGATTCTGGCGGCCCCGCCTGGTGAAAGCGACGTAGCCGACATGCCACAGGCTGTCGATGATGAGGACGACGGCCGCGGCCCGGTGAAGAAAGCCGCGGAACTGGAAGGCCCTGGCCGAGGCGAAGATGGATTTGAAGATCTTCAGTTCATAGAAGAGAAGCGGAAGGCCGGTCAGGACGAGGGTCGTGAAGGAGACGACGAGGAGGATGTGCTGGAGGCGCTCGGCGAAGTTCATCCGAAGGAAGACTTCGTCGTCCCGGATGAGGGCCGGCTCGCTCAGCGGCTCTTTTTGGATTTCCACCGGACCCTCGCGCGGCGGGCCAGGTCAACGGCGATGAAGACGAGAAAGACGGTGATGAGACCGCCGATGGCGGTCATGTAGAAGATCTTGGCGATGTAGGTCCCCTTGGCCTCGGTCTTCTCCGAAACGACGTGGATCTTGCCCTTGGCGAAGTTGGGGCCGGCGCCGGCGTGGCACCGGCCGCAGGTCGCCGAAAGGTTGGCCGGATGGATGGACGATCGGGGATCGGCGGAATTCCGGATGTCGTGGAAGCCGTGACAGCTCGCACAATTGGCCACCCGGGTTTCGCCGAACCCCGAGGCCGTGCCGTGGAAGGAGTCGGCATAGGTCCGGAGCCGCGAGGGCAGGAAGCCGTACTGGCGGGCCAGGTTTTCGTCGTCGTGGCAACGGCTGCAGACCGCGGCCACATGGGTCGCGTAGACGCTCGAGGAGGCCGTCCCGGGCGTCTGGATGGCGTGTTCGCTGTGGCAGTCCGTGCAGACGGGGACGTTCTCCAGGCCCTTGAGATACGACTTTCCGTGGACGCCCTCGAGATAGCTCCTCTCGATCCCGGCATGGCAGCGGCCGCACGTCCGGATGATGGCCGTCCGGGCGACTCTCGACTCGGGGTCGTCCGTCGGCCGGACGTCGTGGGCTCCGTGGCACGTCACGCAGGTCGCCGAGATGCTCAGCCCTGATTTCTTGGCGACCTGGAAATGGACGCTCTCGTTGAAGCCCCGGACGAAGTCTCCGCCCCGCTTGGTCTTGACGAGGTCGAGATGGCAGCGCTCGCAGGTGTCCGGGATGTTGATGGCGTATACCGTCGAGTCCATGTCCTCTTTCTTCCGGATGTCGTGGGTCCCGTGGCAGTCCTTGCACGAGACGACGATCGAGGCATTGACGGCCTCGTGGGGACCGCCGTGAACGCTGGCCGCGACGGCGGCCGCGTCGGCGTCATGACAGAGAGAGCAGTCGACCGGCTCGAGCTTCTCGGCGTGGGGGAAGTCCTCGACCTTGGCCAGGTCGGCATGGCAGTCGACGCAGCTCAGCCCGGCCTGGCCGTGGGTCGAGAGCCGGTAGCGGCCTTCATCGACGAAGAGGGTTTTTCCCGCCGCCGACTTCAGGTCCTTGTCGGCGTGGCACATCAGGCAATCTTCGTCCGCCGTCGCGGCCGGGGAGGGGAGGGAGGCGAGGAGAAGGGCGGCGAGAAGAACGACGGTTCCACGGATCATGGCTGGGGGCGCCTTTTGAGCCGGCGGACGAGGGCCGGGATGAACCACAGGACGGTCACGACGGCCGAGATCATGACCAGCCAGAAGAGGATCTTCTGGACGTAGTAGGGCGCGCCGGAAGCCTTGTCGGAGACGTCGCGGTGGATCTTGGCCGAGGCGATCTTGGCCGGCATCCCCGGATGGCAGTTCGTCTGGCCGCAGGTCTTCGCCAGGTTGGCCGGGTTCACGGACGACTTCGGGTCGGCCGCCGGACGGATGTCGTGGACTCCGTGGCAGCTCGTGCAGCTCGCCTCGGCCTTGTCGCCGAAGCCGATGGCGATCCCGTGAAAGCTCTCGATGAAGGTCTTAATTCGGTCCTCGGGAACGCCGTATTTTTTCATAACCTCGGGCCGGGCGTGGCATGTCGAGCAGGTGTCGGGGATGTTTCCCTTGGACGTCGGCGCGGCGGCGTCGCCGACCGGAGCGACCATGTGCTCGCCGTGGCAGTCGACGCAGCCGGGGACGTCGAAGTTGTCTTGGAGGGCCTCCCGCCCATGGATGCTGTCCTTGTATTCGTTCAGGATGAGGACATGGCAGCGGCCGCAGGTCTCGGGATTTTTGGCCTGGAGGTGGGGCGCCCCGGCGGCCTGGATGTTATGAACCCCGTGGCAATCCGTGCAGACGGCGGCGAACGAGACGAGGCCTTTCTCGAAGAGGGCCCGGCCGTGGACGCTCTTCCGGTATTCCCGATAGGGCGATTCAGCGTGGATGTTGTACTTGACGACGACGGCCATGTCCTCGTGGCACCGGGAGCAGGTCGTCGGGATGTTGACCCGGTTGACCGTCGAGGCGGGGTCGGAGCCGGCCTTGATATTGTGCTTGCCGTGGCAGTCCCAGCAGCGGGCAACCTCGGGCTCCCCGCGCTCGAGATAGCCCTTGCCGTGGACGCTGTCGGGATAGGCGAGCGGGGGCGCGCCGCCCGCGACGGGCGTTTCGCCCCGGTGGCATTTCGAGGTGCAGTCGGGGGGAGGAAGGTCCTTTTTCGCGGCGTGGGGGGGGTCTCCGGCGCGGAGGGCCGCTCCGGGATGGCAAGCCAGGCAGGCCAAGGACTTGTGGATCGATTCGTCGAGGCGGGCGTCCGGATGACAGGCCGTGCAGCCGGCGATCGGCGCGGCGGCAGGATTGCCGGGAGGCTGCTGGGCCCGAAGGAGGAACCCCCCCGCGGCAAGGGCGGCTCCCAGGGCCAGGACGAAGACGCTCTTCTTCATGCGAAACCTCCCGATCCTCGCGGCCGGGGGAACGGCCTCGGAACGGCGACGGCCGGATTCCAATCGAAGGGCCGTTCTCACGCCTTGGGGACGGGGTGCTTGATTTTCTCCAAGGCCGCGGCGAAGTCGAACGTCTTGCCGTGGGCGTTCTCGTGGCACTTGAGGCAGTGGGCCTTGACGGCGTCGGCGTTGGCGTAGAGGACGAGCCCGTTCTTGGCGGCTTCGACCGGATTCTTCATCAGGGTCAGGGTCTTGTAGGCGCTTCCGGGGCCGTGACAGACCTCGCACGTCACGCCTTCGGCCTTGAGCTCGGGGGCTTTGTCGGCCAGGGGGGCATGGCACTTGAGGCACTTGGGATCCTCGGCCGGCTTGGCCACGCCCATCGCCTGGGCAGCTTGGGCGGCCTGGGGCGAGCTCAGGGCGGCGAAGGATTTCGCGTGCAGCGAGGCCTCCCACTTCGGGAACTGCTGGCCCTGCTTTTCCGTTTTGTGGCACAGGGCGCATTTCTGGGCGCCGACGTAGGTGAACTGCTGGCTCGCCGCGACGGCGGAGAAGGCGATAACGGCCAGGGCGGCCGCCGGGATGATGAGCTTTTTCATGCTGTCCTCCACGTGTTGTTCATCCTTCCTAGAGAAGAGGGCTCATTTTAGGGGAGTCGGCGGACCTTGTCAATCCCGATTTTAACTCTATTTTTTCTAGAATATATCGGAAATCTAGATCGAAGCCCTTTTGACCTTGAGCCGGCGGACCTTGAGGGCCAGGGCGACGGCCAGGAGGGCGAGGAAAATCGTGGCCATGACCAGTCCCTGACGCCGGAAGCGGGCTTCGGCCAGGGCCTTTTGTCCGGCCCTATCCACCTCGGCCAGGGCTTTTTCCCCTTCTTCGATCGTCTTCCGGATCTCCGCGACGTCGAGGCCGTGGGTCAGGTTCTTGGCCGAGACGAGGATCGTGTGGACGTCCTGGAGCTTGAACCGGGCCTCGCTGACTTCGACGCCCTTGCGGTCGGCCGCGTCGAGAGAGCCCTCGGCCGAGCTCGTCCGGGACTCGAAAGCCTCGAGGAGCTTGCGGAGCCCGGCCGCCGCGGCCAGGCCCTTCGAACCCTCCTCGTGGCACTGGACGCAGGCCGACCCTTCGGCCGTCCCGATGAGGGCGTTCGTCGGCGCCTCGACCTTGTGATTCCCGTGGCAGGCCTCGCATTCCCCAGCCTCGATTTCGGCGAAGGCTTTCTTATGGGGGCTCTTGGCGAAGAGCTCTCCGGCCGAGGGATGGCACTGGCGGCAGACGCCGCCGACGGATCCAGCCTCGGGAGGATAAGCCCCGTGGTTTCCGTGGCAGTCGTTGCAGACCGGAGCCGAGAGGTCCTTCTTCTCGAAAAGCGCCCGGGCGTGGACACTGGCTTTATAGTCCTCGAGCTGGCCGGCGGGGAGATTGTACGAGGCCATAAGGGCCTTATCGGCGTGGCAGCGGCCGCACGTTTGGGGGATGTTCCAGGGGAAGGTCATCGACTTGGGGAGCTTGGACGTCTGGATGCCGTGGGCGCCGTGGCAGTCCGTGCAGACGGCGACCTTCGTGTCGCCGGCCTTGAGCCGCTGGCCGTGGCGGCTCGTCCAATACTGGTCGAGCTGGTCGACGCGGAGCGCGGGATTGAAGCCCCGCATCTTGGCCGCGTCGGCGTGGCATCCGCCGCAGAACTCGGGGATCCTCTCCCGCTTCGGGGCGCCCTTGAAAGTCTTGTCCTTGGCTTTGTCGACGTCGTCGGAGGCGGGATTTCCGCCGTGGCAATCGCGACAGCTCAGGCCGAACTGGCCGTGGACATCTTGGGCGAAGGCGACCGCCGGCGCCTGAAGCTCGCCGTCGAGCCCCTTGTGGCAGTCGAGGCAGGAATTCCCCTGGGCCGAAGCGACCGACGGAAGTCCTAGAAGGCCGAGGACGAGGAGGGAGGCGAACGTTGATGTTTTCATCAGAGCCCCGGCACCGTATAAGTGATGACCGTCAGGACGACGATATAGGCCGCGACGAAGAGGCCGACCCAGGTGAAGGCCGGGCTGCGCTTTTCCCGGGCCGCCCGCCGGTCGAGGAAGGGCACCAAGAACCAAAACAACCCGCCGGCCAGAAAGCCGAGGATAACGAGCTGTTCGCCCTCGATGAATAGGACGTGGGCGGGGATGAGCTTCAGCGTCGTGAACATAAAGGTGAAGTACCACTCCGGTTTGATCCCCAGAGGAGTCGGGGCCAGGGGGTCGGCCTTTGTCCCCACCTCCCAGGGGAGGAAGACGCAGACGACGCCGATCCCGACGAGAATCAGCGTCCAGCCGAGGGCGTCCTTATAAATGAAATCCGGGAAGAAGGAGATTTCCTTGGTTTCCCGAACCCCGAGGGGTTTGCTCATCCCGAGGATCTGGACGAGGAGGATGTGGATCCCGATGACGGCCAGGGCGACGACGGGGAGGACGGCGACATGGAACCAGAAGAAACGGGAGAGGGTCGCCTGGGAGACGTCCGGGCCGCCCAGGATGACTTCCTTGAGCCAGCCGCCGACGAGAGGGAGGCTTCCAGCGATGTCCGTCCCGACGCGGGTGGCGAAATAGGACAGCTCGTTCCAGGGGAGGAGATAGCCGCTGAACCCGAAGGCCATGAAGAGGACGAGGAGAAGGAATCCCGTCATCCAGGTCAGCTCCCGGGGCTTCCGGTAGGCTTTCAGGAAGAAGGTCGAGAACATGTGAACGAAGAGGATCCCGATGAAGATGTTGGCCGACCAGCTGTGGACCGAGCGGATGAGCCAGCCGAACTTGACCTGGCTCATGATGACCTGGATGCTTTCGTGGGCCCCGTCGATCGAGGGGATGTAGTGGAGGAGGAGGAGGATCCCGGTGGCGATCTGGAGGCCGACGAGAAAAAGGCTGATCCCTCCGAAGAAGTACCAGAAGGAATGCTTGTGCTCCGGGACGGTCTTTTTCTTGGCAAAGGCGCCCAGGTCGGAGAGGAGAAACCGTTCGTCGAAGAATTTGAAGAGGGCCCGTCCGATGTTCTTGGCCATGTCAGCTCTTCCTCGAAACGACGATCTCCTCTCCCGCGACCTCGACGGCGTAGGTCTCTAGGGGGGCCGGCGGGGGGCCGGAGAGGACGTTTCCGCCGAGGTCGAAACGGCCGTTGTGGCAGGGACAGAAGAGCGTTTCCGAATCCGCCTCGTAGCGGACGGTGCATGTCAGATGGGTGCACGTCGCCGAAAGAGCGATGAGCTTGCCCTCCGCCGTGTTGACGAGAACGGCCGGCTTCGACCCGAACTTGAAGATCTTGGCCGCGTTGGGGGGCAATTCGCCGACCTTGGCCGCCGTGACGCTCTTCTGGGTGGAGGCCAGCGCCTTGGTCGGCAGAATATAGCGGATGACGGGGTAGAGGAAGGCGGCCGCCGTAGCGAGCAGGCTTCCTCCGAAGAAGAAATCGACGAAGTTCCGTCGGCGCATCGGCCTCATCCTTTCTTCAGCGCTGCCAGGCCCCTGACCGTCTTCACCGCGGCAGTCAGGGCGTCTTCGAGGAAGACGAAATTGTGAATCCCAGAACTGCCGTCCGTGTCCAGGAGGCGAAGGAGCTCCTCGGCGGAATGGACATGGGCCTTGGCGGCCTCGTCCAGCGGCCGCTTGTAGGCCTCGTGGACGGCGGCCCGAAGGTCGGCGACGAGTTTGAGCGTCGTTTCGCGCCAGTCCGCGAAGGTTTTCCTGTAGTTCTCGTCATGGCAGGCGACGCACGCGCCGGCGCCGGGACGGACGATCTTATTGTCTTCGTCGAGATGGCAGGCCGCGCAGTCCGCCCCCGCCTCGGCCATGATGTCCTTGGGACCCTTGAGGCCGGCCAGGGGCCCGCCCTCGTAAAGTGTCTTCTGCAGTCCGTGGCATGCGGCGCACTCTTTTTTCGGGTCTTGATGGTGGCAGGAGGCGCAGGACGCCTTGGTGGCGATGAATTCGCCGTGCTTGCGGGAGATGGAGTGACATTTGACGCAGTCGAGCTTCTGGCGGATGACATGAGGCTTGTGGGGGAACGACAGGCCGAAGACCGGGGAGGCGATCTCCTCGATCCCGGCGTGGCAATTCAGGCAGGAATTCGGCGTCTCGCGGGTCAGGGCCATGGAGATCGACGGGACATAGGCCGATCCCACCGCCCTCAGGGCGGCCCGGACTTTGTCCCCGGCGGCCCCGAGGAGCTCCTGGGCGTAGGCCATGTTGTGGACGCTCTTGCCCCGCTCGACGATATCCATGTTGAAGGCCGCCTCATCGAGGAGGGCCTGGGCGGCGGCTTTCTTGGGGCTCGCGGCGATTTCGGCCGCGGCCCGGTCGTAGACGGCCCGGACTTCGGACAGGCGAGAGGCCGTCGCCCGCTCCCAATTCCGGAGGATCCGGGCGAATCCGCGGCCGTGGCAGCTCTCGCAGGCCTGGGCGGCCGAGGTCAGGGTCTCGCTCTTGACGAGTCGCCCGCCGCTCGTCTCGTGGAAGATGTGGCAACCCTTGCAGCTCAGCCCTTTTTCGAACATGACGTTGGGGACGGCGTGGCCGACGCCTTTCCCCCCCTCCCCGGTGAAGAGAATCTTCTGGGCTTGATGGGAGCCGGTATGGCAGGTCTTGCAGTCGGCGACCGTTTCGATGTCCTTGACGATCTTGTGCTGGATGGGAAGATGGCACTGGTCGCACTCGATCTTGTTCGCGGCGATGTGGGTTCGATGGATGACGTCGGTTTCGCCGTAGCGGTCGAGACGCTCCCGCTCGAAGTGGCACTTGTAGCAGTTCTCCCGGGGGACCGCCCCGTCACCCTGGATGACCTCGATGTGGCACTTATCGCAGCTATAGGCGTTCTGGAAAACGGGGGCGTGGTTGTAGCGGACTTCGGCCCTTCCGGCGAGCTCGTCCTTGCGGTGGCAGAGGGCGCAGGCGGCGTTCCGGGGATGGGCGTCGCTCTTCTTGAAATGGCAGATGAAGCACGAGCTTTCCGTGACGGAGATGTGCTCGCCCTGGACGATCTGGGAGTGGCAGCTCGTGCAGCGGAGCTCCTTTCCCCGCTTGAGGTCGGCGAAATGGGCTTTGTGGTCGAAGACGACGCTCTGGAACTGGACTTTGCCTTCGAGGAGGCGCTTGTCATGGCAGCCCGATTGGAGACAGCTGACGTCCTGGATCTCGGCCCAGGGCTTGGACTTGAGATAGAGCTTCGTCCAATAGCGGCCGACCATGACCAGGCCTTCCATCTTGGCCCGGATCTTGGATTGCAGTCCCGGCGGGTAATGGCAGACCTTGCACTGGACGTCGCGGTGCTCGGATTCCTGCCAACTCCTGTAGAAGGGCTTCATGAAATGGCACGAGGAGCAGAAGCGCGAACTCGAGGTCACCTGGACCGAGACGGCGAAGAGGGCGAGGAGAACGCCCAGGGTGATGAGGGCGATCCGGAGGCGTTTTTTCCTTTTCGCCTTTTTGTCCGGAAGAAAGGGAGGAAGCTCAGCCATGGCGTGTCCTTTCTTTCCTGGTCTGCCGCGGCGGTCGGCATTATATCCGGCCGCGACCTCCTTGAAAAGAGGGATGGGGATCGAGCCTGCGCGGATCGAAACACCGCCTTCCCCCCGTCGGGGGCGAGCCCAATCGTTCGTCTCGGACGGAAAAGCGGCCCCGGCGTCCATTGACGCTTGAAGGAAACGTTTCAGGCGTAGCTGTGAAGGCCGGAGAGGAGGTAGTTCACCCCGAAGTAGGTGAAGAGGGCGGCCAGGAAGCCGAGGATGGCGATCCAGGCCGAGCGCTTGCCCTTCCAGCCCATGACGATCCGGGTGTGGAGGTAAAGGGCGAAGACGAGCCAGGTGATCAGGCTCCAGACCTCCTTGGGGTCCCAGCTCCAGTACGTCCCCCAGGCTTTCTGGGCCCAGACCATCCCGAAGACGAGCCCGCCAAGGGTGAAGAGGGGGAAGCCGACGGCGATGGCCCGGTAACTGACCGAGTCCAGCTTGTCCTTCTTCACCGGGTCCCGGGCGGCGAGATACATGAGGCTGGTGATGAAAGCCACGGCGAAGAAGGCCTCGCCGAGGAGGGTCACCGAGACGTGGAGCCAAAGCCAATAACTTTGCAGGGCGGGAACGAGGGGCGTCGCCTCCTTGGGCATCAGGGGCGAAGAGGCGAGGGCCATCAGGGCGACGGCGATGAGCATGAGGTACGGCCCGATGCGGGGGATCGAGAAGCGGAGATGGATGAGGACGAAAGCCAGGGCCGTCGCCCAGGAAAGGAAGGAGAGCGACTCGTACATGTTCGTGAAGGGGGCATGGCCGCTCTCGACGGTCCTCAGGATGAGGGCCCCCGAATGGACGATGAGGCCGGCGACCGCCAGGACGAAGCCGGCCTTGGCCGACTTGTCCTTCCGGCCGAAGAGGAAGGCAAAATAGAGGAGGGCGGCCAGGAAATAGAGGATCATGGCCGCGGTGAAGAGGGTCGATTCCGTCATGGCTTGCTCCTGAGGGCCGCCGCAACGGCGGCGAATTCTTTGTCGAAGCGGTCGCGGCTCTTGGCCGCGTGGCCGCCGAGGACGATCTCGGTCTTGCCCTGGGACTCCTCGAGGACGGCCCGGATTTCCCAGGTCGGCCAATAGAAGGCCAATCCGAGGCCGCCCATGACGAGGAGGCATCCGAGCCAGATCCAGGGGACACCCGGGTCGCGGGTGACCTCGAGGATCGAGGTCTGTCCGGCCGAGTATTTCTTAAGTTCGAAGCTCAGGTCGGCCCCCTCCGCGCCGTGCATTTGGGCGAAGTCCGGGTAGTTGGCGAAAATCCAGCCGTCGAAGACCCTTTGCCCCCCCCGGACGCCTTCGACGAGCGCGGCCGGATTGTTGGGCTGGAACGACCGGGTCTCCGGCAGGTTTCCCTCGCCCAGGACGAAATCGGGGAGAAAACGGCGGATGAAGATCTCCGTCCCCTCGGCGTCGCCCAGGGCGGCCCGTTCGCCGGGCTTGAGGACGAATTTTTTGAGAAAGGCGGGATCGCTTTTCTTTTTGGCCCAGACCTCGACCGTCGTGGTCGTCCAATCGAAGCCGTAGCTCATCTGGTAGAAATTGAAGTCCTGATGGGACAGAGGATGGTTGACCTCGATGGAGGCCGTCCGCAGGGGAGCGCCGTTTTCGAGGATCGTGACGGCGCTCTTCCAGTCCTTGATGTTGCCGTCGGCGTAGAGCTCGGTCGTGAATTTGTCGAGCCGGATCTCGAACGATCCGTCGGGAGAGGGCGCCGTTTCGCCTTCCTTAAGGGGCAGCTGTGTCTTGAAACCCCCAAAGCCGCTGATGATCGCCCCGCCAAGGATCACGAGGAGACCGAGGTGGACGACGTCGGAGCCGAAGATCCCGGCGATCCGCTTCCGGCCGAAGAGAGACGCCCGTCCGCCCTCGGCCGTCAAGCGAACCTTGTAGCCGGCCGCCCGGAAGGCCTTCTCCGTTTCCGGCCGGACGGAGGAAAGCGGGCCCGGGCGCTTGATCCTGTCCTTGACCTTGGAAGCGGCGAGGGATTTCGGGTCGGCGGCGACGTGGGGCCTCCGCGCCCTCCGGAGCTTGGAGGAGAGGCGGGCCAGGGTGCAAACGAGGATGTTCAAGCCGAAGAGGCCCAGGAGGGCGATGTACCAGAACGAATGGTACAGGACCGTGAACTGAAGGCGGATGAGGACCCCCGCCAAGCCGCCGTAGCGGGCAGCGTACTCCTCGGCGCTCCGGCCTTGGGGGATGAGGGTCCCGAGGATCGAGGCGACGGCGAGGATGATGAGGAGGGTGATGGCCAGCTTGACCGAGCTGAAAAAACGGATAAACGATTTCATGTCCGTCCTCCGGCCCTCGGGCCGAAGAAGATTGGCGATAAAGACTACTAATTTTATAGGATTTTATTCTTCGAGGCAAATCTTTTAAGGCCGGTGACGCTTCCGCAGCTCCTCGGCCAGGGCCTGGATCTCGGTCAGGTCGCGTTTCATCTCGCTCCAGCCGTACCAGAGGGCGTAGTCGGGATTGGCGTGGAACGACCCCTGGAAGGCCCTCATCCGGTGCTCGAGGAACATGACGAAGAGCTTCTGCTCGATCGGCGTCGGGGCGTCGTGGAAGGCGAGGAGATCGGGAAAGTCGTCGGCGTAATAGTTCGGCTTGGCCAGGAGACCGTCCTTGTACAGCCCGGCCACGATCCGGATCGCCTCGGCCATCAGGCCGTCCGCGACCCGGATGAGCTGGTCGCTTTTTTCGAGCTCCGCCTTGGCGAAATTGTAGGAGTGGCAGGCGTTGCAGGCCTTGAGCATCTTGTCGCGCTCGGCCTGCCATTCCTCTTGCGTCAACCGGGCGACCTTGGCGGCCTTGACGACTTCGAGGCGGGCCGTGGGCTTTCCGTCCTTGTCGAGGACGCCCAATCCCTGAAGGATCGTCGCCCGGTCGGCGGCCCAGGCCTTGTCCTCGGGCATCGGCAGCCGGACGGCCAGGAACCCCCAGCCCGTCATGACGGCGTGGTCTCCGGCCTGCATGTGGCAGGCCTGGCAGGTCGGCGCGGCGGTCGTTTCCGGAAGAACCTTGTTCTGTTTCAGGAGGTGGCGGACGCCGTGTTTGGAAGCCGAGTACATCTCCCATTGGGGATGGTCGAAGCCCATGTGGCAGGTCTGGCAGGCCTGGGGCTCCCGGGCTTCCTTTAAGGAAAAGGTATGCCGGGTGTGGCAGGCGTCGCACGAGGCCACGCCGAAGCCCGGGCCCGATTTGCGGAGCTCTTTCATCTCGGCTTCGGTCTTCAGGCCGATTTTGTGGCAACCCCCGCAGCCCTTCATCCCGTCCATAAGATAAACAGGGGCGGCATGGGTCGTGGGCATGGCCTTCATCGCCGCCCAGGCGAAGGCGTGTTTCCCTTTCTTGAACTGGGCGACCCGCTCTTCATGGCAATTCGCGCAGGTCTCGGGAGTCGGGATGCCGGCCTTGGCGACCGTCGTGACCGAGTTGTGTTCGCCGCCGTGGCAGACGGAACAGTCGACCTCGTTCCGGCTGTGCTTGCTGAGCTTCCAGTCGTTGACGATCCCCGGCGTCGTCTTTGCATGACATTCCACGCAGGTTTGGGCGGCCAGGCGGCCCGCGGTCAGGACGATGAAGGCGCCGAAGACGATGGCGATTTTTCTCATGAGGTCTCTCCTTTTCCGGCGGTCCAAGACGTCGTTTTTATAGCATCGGCCCCGCGACAAGTCAAATCTTGACTTTTTGTATAAATTATATAAGATAGATAAACTATTTAGGAACTGGAGAGGAGGCCCGCACGTGGAGACGCGAAGCCCGAAGCCCGCGATTTTTTTCGCCCTCAGGCTCGCCGGCTGTCTGGTCCTCGCCGCGGGAGTCGCCGTCCTGGCGGCCGCCCGGCCGGCCCAGGAGGCGGCGAGGGGAGCCGAAACTTGCGCCGGATGCCACGAGGACACGGCAAGAGCCTTCGCCCGGAATCCGCACACCGCGGCCGGGGAGGCGAGCTGCGCCTCCTGCCATACCGGCGCGGCCAAACACGTCGAAGAGGGCGGCGGAGCGGGCATCCTGGCCTTCAAATCCTCCGACTTATCCACGGTCAAGGCCAAAGCCTGCCTGGCCTGCCACGCCGACGACCAAGCCCGTTTCGCCGCCGGTCCCCACGGCCAAGCCGCGCTCGACTGCACGTCCTGCCACAGCATCCACGCCGCCAAGGCTTCCGTCTCTCTCTTGAAGGATAAATCGAGCAAGACCTGCGCGGCCTGCCATCAAGACGTCATGGCCAAGTTCCAGCTCAACGAACGTCACCGGCTTCAGGAAGGCATCCTGGCCTGCTCCTCATGCCACGACCCCCACGCTCCCCAATCCGGGGCCCAGACTTTGGGCGGATTCAAGCAGGAGTTGTGCCTGAAGTGCCACACCGACAAGGGCGGTCCCTTTCTCTATGAGCACGGCGCTTCGCGGGTCGAGGGATGCACGGTCTGCCACGAGCCGCACGGCTCGGTGAACCGCCGCCTCTTGACGACGCAGAGCGTCTCCAACCTCTGCTTCGGCTGCCATGTCGCGGCCCCCTCCTGGCATAGCCGGTTCGAGGCCAAGGCGACGAACTGCACGACCTGCCACGCCACGATTCACGGCTCCAACCTGAGCCGGATCTTCCTGAAATAGGGGGGCGATAATGAACAAACATGCAAAAATCGCCCTCTCTCTCATCGTCCTGGCCTTACTCGCCCTGCCCTTCCTGAGGGCCGAGGAGGCGGAGAAAAACTTGACCTTGAACCTCCTCTTCGGCTACCGGGCCGTCGACACGAGCGGCTCCCAGGATAAATACCGGGAAGATTTCAACCTCGAAAAGGGCGTCCGCCTCTTCAACTTCCAACTCTCCTATCTCGCCCCGGAAAGCCTGAAGAAGATTTTCGACCGAGTCGACCTCCTCGTCACGAATTTCGGCGGCGACCCTTTCGAGACCTTCACCTTGACCGCCCAGAAATACGGCCGCTATCGATTCCGCTATGATCACAAGAAGTCGGCCTTTTTCTACGCCGACCCGCGGACGATCGGTCCCCGGACGCTCTACGACCTCCGGACCTTCGACTTCGACCGCGTCTCCGACAGCGCGGCCCTGAGCCTGACCGTCGCCGGCCCGGTCGACGTTTATTTCGCTTTCGACCGGTTCACGAAATCGGGCGGGTCGACGACGAGCCTCGATCTCAACCGGATCGAGTTCGAGTTCGACAAGCCGGTCTCCGAAAAGCTCTATGAATTCGCCTTCGGCGTCAATTTCCACGTTCCCCGCTACGCTCTCGTCTTCGAACGGCGAAATCAGGACTTTGAGAATGCCAACGGCTATTTCCTTCCCGGCTACGCCGACGGCGGAGCCGGCGCGACCTATCCTTCGGCCTTGAGCGAGTTCGCCCTCAGCCAACCCTACGCCTTCACGACGGACATCACCTCCTTCCGCCTCAACGCCCGGCCTTTCGACAACCTCCTGATCCGGGGCACGGCTCGCTGGTCCAACCAGGAAACCGACCTGACCCACGCGGAGGTCTCGTCGGGTGTGGATTATCTCGGGTCTTGCTTCGAGACGGAGGAGACGGGGTCGGGCCACTTCCTCCGGGACATGGAGCTCTACGACGCCGACCTGAGCTTCCTCCTTTCCCCGAGACTGGCCGTCGTCGGTTCGGCCCGTTACGGCAAATTCACCCAGGAGGGGATCCTGAGCATCGGGACGACCTCCGACAGGACGTCCATCATCTACGACCGGCTCGGCCTGGAGGGCGGGCTACAATTCCAACTCTCGTCGAAGTTCGTCCTGACCGCCGGGGCGCGGTCCGAAACTCGGACGGTCGACGCCGGGGAGCGTGCCGAGGAAGGGTACGAGGACACCGAGACCGTCCGCACCGGATTCTTCGGGAACCTCAAGTGGGACCTCCTCAAGGCCTTGAAGCTGACCTTCGATTATCAGAGGAGCGATACGGACGATCCCTACACCCTCGTCGCCCCGACCCAGTTCGACCGCTTCCGGGCGACGCTCCGGACCCAGCTCAAGAATTTCACCCTGACGGCCAACGTCCTCTCGGTCAAGGTCCGGAACGAGCTCGAGGGCGGGCTGAACTTCCGGATCCTGACGAGCGAAGACGCCTATGCCGACGTCTGGACATCGTCCAACACCCAGTTCAACCTCCGCCTCGGCTACCGAACGGCCGGCCTGGAAGCCGCCGTCGGCTATGGGCTGATGAAGGCCGACGAGAAGAGCGGCCGCGAGGTCGCCTTCAATCCTTCCTGGACGGGACCGGGGGGGACGTTCCCCTGGATGATCGACACGACGGCCGACGCGAACCTCTTCGACGCAAGCGTGTCCTGGGCTTTCCGGCCGGGATGGAGGGTCGGCGCCTACCTGAACAGCTACCGGAACACGGGCTTCTGGCCGATCGAACGGACGATCGTCAAGGCCGCCCTCGAGCACACCTTTGGCGGTGGATTCGTCGGCCAATTCGGATATCGCCTCGTCGATTTCAAGGAAAAGGACTCCAAGGTCGATTACACGGCCAACATCCTGGAGTTCTCCTTCGGATATCGGTGGGAGTGACGCGGAGGCCGCCATGTTGAAAACGTCCAAAATCCTCGTTTTGAGTTCGATCCCGGCCGTTGCCGTCCTGGCCGTCGTCCTGACGAGCGTCCAGGGAACGGCGGCCGACAACAGCAAGCGGGCCCGGGCCGAGCGCCTGTGGAGGACGTCGGGGCACGCCGCCGCCGATTCCGAGGTCTTCCGGCATTGGGACGCCGAGGGGTCCGTTCCGGCGAGTTGCGCCAAGTGCCACAGCACGCCGGGTTTCCAGGATTTCCTGGGCGCCGACGGAACGGCCGGCGGGATCGTCGACAATCCCGCCGCTCTCGGGACGACGGTCGAGTGCGAGGTCTGCCATAATGACAGACGAACCGGAATTTTGCGTCAGAATCCCTCGGTCCTTTTCCCGTCGGGCATCGTCGTCGACGGCATGGGGCCCGAGGGGCTGTGCATGGAGTGCCACCAGGGGCGGGAGTCCAAGTCGAGGCTCGACGCCAAGATCGCCGGCGCCGGCGTCGCGACCGTGGACACGCCCAGCTCGAAACTTTCCTTCTCGAATATCCACTACCACGCCGCCGCGGCCACTCAGTTCGGGACGGACGTCAAGGGGGGCTACGAGTACGACGGACACGAATACGACGCTCGGTTCTCCCACATCCCCGGCTACAACGCCTGCAACACCTGCCACGACCCCCATTCCCTCGACGTCAACCTCAAAGCCTGCAACACTTGCCATATCGGCGTGACCGACCCCAAGGACATCCGCTACCTCGGCTCCTGCGTGGATTACGACGGCGACGGCGATACGGCCGAGGGGATGTACTACGAGGTCAAGGATCTGCAGGCCAAGCTCCTTGCCGCTCTCCAATCCTATGCCAAGAATGTCGTCGGGTATCCGATCGCCTACGACGGGGCGTCCTATCCTTATTTCTTCAACGACACGAACGGCAATGGAAGAGTCGACGCGAGCGAGGCCTCTTCGTCCAACGGCTACCGGAATTTCACGACCCGCTCGCTCAAGGCGGCCTACAACTACCAGGTCGTCGAGAAGGATGCGAACGGCTATGCCCACAACGACAAGTACCTCATCGAGCTCATGTACGACGGGATCGCGGACCTGAACGAGAAGCTTACGGTCAAGGTCGACATGAGCCGTCTCCATCGCGGGGACGAAGGGCATTTCGACGGCTCGTCGATGGCTTTCCGCGACTGGGACGACACGGGAACGGTTCCTTCGACCTGCGCGAAGTGCCATTCAGCTACCGGTTTGGCGAAGTATCTGGCCGGCGGGCAAATCGCCCTGACCCAGGGAGAGCCGAGCGCCAACGGATTCCTGTGTACGACCTGCCACACCTCTCCGCCGGCCCTGCGGACCGTGGCCAATGTCCTCTTCCCCTCCGGGCTTTACGCCACGATGGGCGACTCGAGCAACCTCTGTATGGTCTGCCACCAGGGCCGCTTGTCGAAAGCGAATGTCGACAACACGATCAATGCCAATCCCAACGGACGGTTCAGTTTCCAGAACATCCACTATTTCCCCGCGGCGGCGATTTTCTTCGGGACCGAGGTCAAGGGCGGTTATGAGTTCGCCGGCAGGTCCTATACCGGACGCCAGCCCTTCGCCAACCACAACGGCCGGTACAACACTTGTGTCCAGTGCCACATGAACAAGGACGGATTGTGCGACACGTGCGAAAAGCAGCCCTGCGATCACAACGTCGCCCATCCCAACCCTGGGGCCTGCGTCCTCTGCCACGGCCAGGACATCTCCCAAACGCAGAAGGGGGCCGACCCCGAGACGTTCGACTTTGAGGAAATCCGGCCGGCCAACATCCCCGACTACGACGCCGACGGGAATGTTCAAGAACCCCTCAAGGACGAGATCGTCGGGCTCGAGGAAGTTCTCTACGCCCAAATCCGGCAGTACACTCTGGCGACTCTGGGGATGGCGGCGGTCTATGCGGCCGACATTTATCCCTACTGGCTCAAGGACCTCAACAGCAACGGGATCGCCGATCCGGCCGAAGCTTCCAGATCGAACGGGTATTCCTTCGACGCCAAGGGCCTCCGGGCGGCCTACAATTACCAGGTCAGCCACAAGGAGCCCCACGGCTTCATCCACAACGCCCGCTACGTCGCCCAGATCCTCGTCGACGCGATCGAACATCTCGGAGGGGACATCGCCTCCTACACCTGGCGCTGAGGATCTTTCGACGTGAACTCCGGAAAATCGGATTTCGATAGGCCGGGACGGGAAAAACAGAGGGGATAGGCCCCTCTTACTTTGATTTGGGCCTTTTTCTCGCCGCGGCGGCCTTCTTCTCTCCGGCCTCGAGGACGTCCTTCAGGGAAATGCCGTTGAAATAATCCTTGAGGATGGTCGTCGCCCCTTTCCAGACGTCGTGGGCCCCGCAGGTCCGGATCTTGTCGCAGAACATCTCGTCCTCGACGCATTCAACGAGACTGCATGTCCCCTCGAGGGCTTGGAGAATGTCGCAGATCTTGATTTCCTCGGGTTTCCGTCCGAGGATGTAGCCGCCGCCGGCGCCGCGGATGCTCTTGACGAGCTTGTTGATCTTCAGGGGGATGATGATCTGCTCGAGATAGCGGATCGAGATCCCCTCCTCCTCGGCGATGCTCTTGAGGATGACGGCCTGGCCCCCCCCATCCTGATGGCGGGCGAGGTTTGTCATGAGCCGGGTGCCGTATCGGCCTTTGGTCGATAGTTTGATCATCGCGTGTCTCCTGGGTGGACTTATCATATGCAAGGGGCGGTCCAATTTCAACCTATTTTTATAGGATATATCGAACGCCTCGGAACACGAGATTTTCGGCTGACCGTCGAACCGGTTAATCGAATGTCTCTGGAAAGAACGGGTGGCCGGCGAAGTCGCCTCCCGCCCGAAGCGGAGTGGGACCCTCGTCAGGGTGACGGAGCGAGGACGGAAGGCGACGAGCCGAGACAGGACCCGTTCTTTCGACGATGAATAGAAACTGTTCGACGGTCAGATTTTCCGGCCATTGACGAGGCCGCGGCCGGGCTGATATCCTAGCCTGTCTTCAACGCCTTTCCGGGAGTCGCGCGAACGATGTCCAGAGAAATCCTCCTCGGCGACGAGGCCGTGGCCCTCGGCGCCGTCCACGCCGGCCTGAGCGGCGCCTATTCCTATCCCGGCACCCCGGCTTCGGAGGTCATGGAGTTCCTCCTCTCCGCCTCCCCGGGCGGAGGCTTCCGGGCCGCCTGGTCGGTCAACGAGAAAACGGCCTTCGAGGAAGCCTTGGGCTGCTCCTTCGCCGGGAAGCGGGCCATGGTCTCGTTCAAGCACGTCGGCCTCAACGTCGCCGCCGACCCCTTCATGAGCGCCGCCTTGACGGGCTCGAACGGCGGCCTGGTCGTCGTCTCGGCCGACGACCCGAGCATGCACAGCTCCCAGAGCGAGCAGGACAGCCGGTTCTACGCCCAGTTCGCCCAGATCCCGTGCTTCGAGCCCGCCGACCATCAGGCCGCCTACGACCAGACCCGGGAGGCCTTCGACCTCTCGGAAAGGGTCGGCCTGCCGGTCATGGTCAGGCTCGTCACCCGGCTGGCCCACAGCCGGGCCGGAGTCGAGACCCGGCCGGCCCGTCCGCAGAACAACCTCCTCCTCGGCGCCCGCCAGGACTGGACGCTCCTCCCGACGAACGCCAGGCCGCGTTTCCGCCGTCTTCTCGACCTCCAATCCGACCTCCGCCGCGCCGCCGAGGAGTCGCCTTGGAACGTCCTCGAGCTCAACCCGGCCAACAGGTCCCTGGGGATCATCGCCGCCGGGATTGCGGCCAATTACGTCCGGGAGAACGCCCCCGGGGGTTCGGACCGGCCTTCGCTCCTCCATCTCTCCCTCTATCCGTTCCCCGAGGACCTCATCCGCAAGCTCGTCGACCACTGCGCGACGATTCTCGTCGTCGAGGAAGGCGCGCCCTTCGTCGAGAGGGCCGTCCGGGGGATGTTCGGCCTTCCGGGAAAGGACGTCCTCGGAAAGCGGAGCGGTCATCTCCCTCTTCAGGGCGAGCTCAATCCTGAAACGGTCCGTGAAGCCCTCGCTCTTCCGCCCCTGGCCCGGCGCGACATGGAGAATCTCCGTCTCGCCGCCCGGCCGCCCCAGCTCTGCGTCGGTTGCCCCCACGGCGATTCCTTCAAGGCCCTCAGCGAGGCCCTCGAGGCCTTTCCGGGGGGAAACGTCTTCAGCGACATCGGCTGCTACACCCTCGGCTATTTCCCCCCTTACAACGCCATCAACACCTGTGTTTGCATGGGCGCCAGCGTCGGCATGGCCCGCGGGGCGGCCGAGGCCGGCGTCTTTCCCTCCGTGGCCGTCATCGGAGATTCGACCTTCGGCCATTCGGGCATCACCCCTCTCCTCGGAGCGGCGGCCGTCGACGCCAACATGGTCGTCCTCATCCTCGACAACGGCACGGTGGCCATGACCGGAACCCAGCCGAGCTTTTCGACGGGCGAGCGGCTCCTCCGGGTCATCGAGGGCGTCGGCGTCCCGCGGGCCCATATCCGGGTCATCGTCCCCCTCCCCAAGTTCCACGCGGAGAACGTCCGGGTTCTCCGGGAGGAGATCGCCCATCCCGGCCTGTCCGTCGTCGTCCTCGACCGGGAATGCCTGGAGGAATCCAAGAAAAAAGCCAAGGCCGGAGGCGCGGCGTGAGCGCCCCCGGCCGCCAGGACATCATCCTCGCCGGCGTGGGGGGGCAGGGGATTCTCTCGATCGCCGCCGTGATCGGCGGGGCGGCCCTCAAGCTCGGCCTGAACGTCAAGCAGGCCGAAGTCCACGGCATGGCCCAGCGGGGCGGGGCCGTCCAATCCCACCTCCGCCTTTCCCGAAGCCGGATCTGGAGCGACCTCATTCCCCGCGGCGGGGCCGACCTCATCCTGGCCGTCGAGCCGCTGGAGGCCCTCCGCTACCTCGATTTTCTCTCTCCCCAAGGGCGGATCGTCGCCTCGAGCAAGCCCTACATCAACATCCCGGACTACCCGGACCTCGAAGCGCTCCTCGCCGAAATCCGGAAGATCCCCGGGAGCGTCGTCGTCGAGGCCGAGGCCCTGGCCAGGAAAGCGGGGACGGTCCGGGCGCAGAACATCGTCATCCTCGGCGCGGCGGCGAGATACCTCATCCTCTCCGAGGACAGCCTCAAGGAGACCCTGACGGCGACTTTCGGGCGGCGTGGAGAAAGCGTCCTGGCCGCGAACCTCAAGGCCTTCGACCTGGGCCGCGGAGTGGAGGAGACGTGAGTCTTCCTTGGACGAAGATCGATCGAATTTTCGAGAAGGCCGAAGGGGAAGGCCGAGATGTCCTCCTCGAACCCGAGGTCTATGAGATTCTCGGGGCCGCGGGCCTCTGTCCGCCCAAGTTCGTCATCGTCCCGGCGGGCCGGACCGTCCCGGCCGGCGTCCTGACCTCGTTTCCCGGAAGAGAGGTCGTCCTCAAGGTCGTCTCCCCCCTCGTCCAGCACAAGACCGACGTCGGGGGAGTGGCCGTCGTCCCGAAAAAAGCCTCCGCGGTGAACGCCCGTATCCGGGACATGGCGGCTTCCTTTCCGAAGCGTTTCCTCGCCTGGGCGAGGAGAACCCGTCCGCCCGGGCTTCCGCCGGGCCTCACGGCCTCCGCCGTCGCCGCCTCCATCCGCGGCTATCTCCTCGTCGAAAAAGTCGAGTCCGAGGACATCGGATTCGGGAGCGAACTCCTCCTCGGCGTCCGTCATTCCCGGGAATTCGGACCGGTCGTCACGGTCGGAGCGGGCGGGACCGAGGTCGAATTCTTCGGCGAGCGGCTGGCCGAGGGCCAGGCCGCAGCCACGGCTTCGGCCCATCTCCTGGACGCGTCGAGGATTCTCGAATGGCTGTCCGGCCTGGCCGTGACGGCCAAGCTTCTCTCGCCCTTCCGCGGCCGTTCCGCTCCTCTCTCCCCGGCCGGGCTGACGAAGGCCGTCGCCCGGTTCGTCGAGCTCGCGGCCCATTATTCGGCCTTCTCGCCCGCTTCGCGATACGTCATCGAGGAGGCCGAGGTCAATCCCTGGGTCGTCAGGGCCGGCCGTCTCGTCCCCCTCGACGGCCTGGCCCGCTTTTCCCGCCGCCGCGAGCCGCTCGAGCGCCGTCCGGCGGAGAACATCGAGGCCCTTCTCCGCCCGAAATCCATCGCCGTCATCGGGGTTTCGGAGAAGATGAACCTCGGCCGGATCATCCTCCGCAACATTCTCAGGATGGGCTTCCCGAAGGAGGGCCTGACGGTCGTCAAGCCCGGGCTCGAGGAAATCGACGGCTGCCGGTGCGTCCCCTCGGTTTCGGACCTTCCCGGGACGGTCGACCTCTTCGTCCTGACCCTCGCCGCCGAGCACTGCTTTCCGGTCATGGAGGAGCTCGCCGCCGGCGGCCTGGCCCGCTCGGTCATCATCATCGCCGGGGGGATGGGGGAGAAGGAGGGAACCCAATCCCTCGAAGCCCGGATCGTCGGCCTCCTCGAGGCCGGCCGGGCGGCCGGGCGTCCGACGCCCGTCGTCAACGGGGGGAATTGCCTGGGCATCTACTCCAAGCCGGGCCGCTACGACACGACCTTCATCCCCCACCGCAAGCTCCGCTTCCCGAAGGGCGAGGATTCCGGCCTGGTGGTCATCAGCCAGAGCGGCGCGTTCATGATCTGCCGGGTCTCGTCCCTCCGCCGCCATGAGCCGCTCTACGCCGTTTCTCTCGGCAACCAGATCGACCTCCGCGTTTCGGATTATCTCGAATATCTTAAAGACGACCCCCGGGCCGGAATCTTCGCCGTCTACGTCGAAGGGTTCAAGCCCGGCGACGGGTTCCTCCTCGCCAGGGCCGCCCGGGAGATCCTCAAGACCGAAGGACGGGCGGTCATCGTCTACAAAAGCGGCCGGACGCCCGAAGGGCAGGCGGCGACGTCGAGCCACACGGCTTCGGTCGCCGGCGATTACGCCGTGGCCAAGGCCGTCCTCGAAGAGGCGGGGGTCGTCCTGGCCGAGTCCATCGCCGAATTCGAGAATTTCGTCAGGGGTTTCTTGGCCCTGAGGGGGAAGAGGGCCGGAGGACGCCGGGTCGCTCTCCTAAGCAACGCCGGCTTCGAAAGCGTCATCATGTCGGACCGGCTCGGCCGAGTCGGGGCCCCGCTCGACCTGGCCGTCTTTTCGTCGGCGACGCGGGCCGGGCTCGCCGCGGCCCTCGCCCGGCTCGGGATCGAGCGGCTCCAGGACATCAAGAATCCCCTGGACGTGACGCCCGTCGCCGACGACGCTGCCTTCGCCGCCTGCGCCGAGGCCGTCCTGGCCGATGGGGGAGTCGACGCGGCCGTTTTCTCGCCCGTGCCCATGACTCCGGCCATGCAGACCCTCCCCCCAAGCGAGCTCTCCCAGGAGAATCTCGCCGCCGAGGGCAGCGTCGCCTCGCGGCTCATCGCCCTTTACCGGTCCTCGGCCAAGCCCTTCGTCGTCAACATTGATGCCGGCTCCGACTATGACCCCTTGGCCGGCCATCTCGAGGACGCCGGGCTTCCGGTCTTCCGAAGATGCGACGAGGCCGTCGCCTTCCTGGGGCGCTTCGTCGCCGCCTCGATTCGTGGTAAAATCGGCCGGTGAAGCCGGCGATTTGGATTCTCTCGGCCCTGATGATGACGGCCCAAAACGCTCCTCCCCAGGCAGGCCTTCTTCCGGCGAATGCCGGCGGCTGGACCGCCGTCCCTCCCGACAAGGTCTTCGAGGGGGAAGGGATTTTCGAGTACATCGACGGCGCCGGCGAGGTCTACCGGGCCTACAATTACCGCTCCGTCGTCTCGCGGCGCTACGAGAAGGAAGGCGCGCCCGACCTCATCGTCGACCTCTTCGACATGGGCTCGGCCCGGGACGCCTTCGGCGTCTTCACCCATGACCTCGAGGGCGAACGCTGGCCCGTCGGCCAGGACGGCCTCTACAAAAGCGGTCTTCTCCAGTTCTGGCGGGACCGGTATTTCGTCGCCGTTTCGGCCGACGCCGAGACGGCGGAGTCGAAAGCCGCGGTCGCCGAGTTGGGGGCGAAAATCGCCTCGGCCGTCGGCCGGGACGGCGAACGTCCCGAGCTCCTCTCCCGGCTTCCGGAGGATTTCAAGGGCGGGGCGACGGTCCGGTATCTTCACAGCCCCGTCATCCTGAACTATCATTTTTTCGTCAGCCGGGAGAACATTCTCCGCCTCGACGCGAGGACGGAGGCCGTCCTTGCCGCCGAGGGTGAGAAGGGCGGGAAGCGCATCCTGCTCCTCGTCCGCTATCCCTCGGCCGGCGAGGCCGAAAAGGCCTTCGGGAGTTTTCTCGAGGCCTACATGCCCGAGGCCCGGCCGTCCGGCGTATCCGCCGCTCCCCGAGTCGTCAAAACGGAAGACGGATTCTGGACGGCGGCGGGACGGCGGGACGTCTATCTGGCCCTTATCTTCAACGCCGCGACCGAAGGGGAGGCCGGAGGCTCGCTGGCCGCCGCCCTGGCCAAGCTCGAATCGACCTGAATAGGAGAAAAGCCCCATGACCCGAAAAAACCTGACCCGGAGGGATTTCCTCCGGACGTCGGCGGTCGTTCCGTTGGCCAACGCCGTCGGCTGCTGCTGCACGGGGAATAAACTGGTCCCGGTCCCCGAGCCGAACGGCGCCCGTTTGACCCAGGTGGCCCGGCTCTCGAAGGTCGTCCTCGTCCGCGACGAGCGGGCCGTCGGCGAAGGACGGGCCCACAATCCCGAGGTCATCCAGAAGATGCTCGACGAGGCCGTCATGACTTTGTTCGGAGAGAGGGATCCCGTCGCGGCCTGGAAACACATCGTCCAGCCGTCGGACACGGTCGGAATCAAGACCAACGCCTGGAACTATCTCCCGACCGGAGGCGCGATCGAAGGGGCGGTCAAGAGGCGGGTCCTGGAGGCGGGCGTTCCGGAAGACCGGATCGGGATCAAGGACCGCGGCGTCCTCAACGACCCCCTCTTCCAGAAGGCGACCGTCCTCATCAACGCCCGACCGGCCCGGGTCCACTACTGGTCGGGGATGGGGAGCTGCATCAAGAACTACATCCTTTTCGTCCCCAAGCCGTCCGAGTACCACGGGGACGCCTGCGCCGACCTGGCGACCATCTGGTCGCTTCCCCTCGTCAAGGGGAAGACGAAGCTCAACATCCTTTCCATGCTCACGCCCCAATACCACAACATCGGGCCCCGCGGCTTCAACGAAGCCTATCTCTGGACCTACGGGGGGATCATCGTCGGCCAGGACCCCGTGGCCGTGGACGCGACGGGCTACCGGGTCATCCGGGCGAAAAGACGCGAGGTCTTCGGCGAGGACCGCCCCCTGGAAACGTCGGCCCATCACATCGCCCTGGCCGACACGCGGCACAAGCTCGGCCGCAGCGACCCGGCGGACATCGACCTCGTCAAGCTCGGCTGGACCGACGACAATCTGATTTGACCGGGGACATGATCGAAATTCTCCGGAATTGCGTTCGTGTCCCCCTTCTGGGAGGCCACGGTGCCGATTTATGAATACCGCTGCCGCGACTGCGGCAAGAAATCCCAGTTCCTGACTCTCTCCGCCGGGGCCGCTCTCGAGCCCGTCTGCCGTTACTGCGGGAACAAGAACATGACGAAGCTCGTCTCCCGGGTCGCCGTCTTCCGCTCGGAAGACAGCCGTCTCGAGAGCCTGGCCGACCCGTCGAAGCTCTCCGGCCTGGACGAGAGCGACCCCGCGAGCATGGCCCGCTGGATGAAAAAGATGGGCCGGGAGATGGGAGAAGACCTAGGCGAGGGATTCGAACAGGAAATCGACCAGGCCGTCGAAGAGGCCGAGCGGGAGAAAGCCGGTGAGGCGGAGAGCGGCGGAGACGAGGGCGGCCTTCCCTCCGGGGGAGACTCCGGCGGCTCGGAAACCGGCGACCTGTGATCAGTCGTCTCCGAAGACCGGAGACCTCAAGGCTTTCCGGAAACGAGCCAAGCCGGCCGCCCGGGCGACGAGGGGCGGAAGGTAGGGTCTGAGTCGTCGGAGCGAACGGTAGGAAAAAAGCCGCGCGGCGCCCCGCCCTTCCTCCGTCCTCCTCTTCAAGTCGTCGAAGCGCCGCAAGGCCGCGCGACGGGCGATTTCCGCCGGAGGGAGGTTTTTCCTCGATGAGGCTCGGAGGAGTTCCTCGACCGCCGGGTCGAGAAGCCGCGGCATCAGCCTCTCGATTTCGCGGGGGCGGAAACCGGCGATTTCGAGATAGGTCCCGAGGACGCCGCCGCAGTTCGAGATGAAATCGGGGACGACGAGCGTCCTCGCGGCGTGCAAGCCCTTCTCGGCGTTCTCCGTCAGGGGAGAATTGGCGCCGCCGCAGACAACCCGGGCTCGAACGCGGGGCCAATGGCCGTCGTCGACGGAATGGGCGAGGGCGCACGGACAAAAGACGTCGACGGGGAGGCTTTGCAGCTCGTCAGGCGGGAAGCCCTCCGCGCCGGGGAAATGCCGGACAAACGCCGGCCCTTGCCAAGCCGCCCGGACCAGCTCCGTGACGGGGAGGCCGCCGTCGCCGCGGATCGCTCCCTCCTTCGTCGATACGGCGATGACCTTGGCCCCCGCGGCGGAGAAGAAGGCGGCGGCCGAAGACCCGACCTTTCCGAATCCCTCGATGGCCACGGTCGCGCCGCGGACCGGTCGTCCAAAAGAGGCCAGGGCCGACCGGGCGGCGATGAAGACCGAGAGACCCGTGTAGGTGCCCGTCCCGACTCCCGAAAACCGGATCCGGGAGGGCGGCCTTCCGGCAGCCTGCAGAACGATCCGGATGTCGGCCTCCGTCGTTCCCATATCCGGGCCTGGAATGTAGGTCCTGTCCCGAAGAAGACGGCCCGCGGCCCGGCCGTATTCCTCGAAAAGGCGGCGCCGCTCATCGGCGGGCGCTTCGGGGTCGAAGGCCAATCCCCCCTTGGCGCCGCCCTGGGGAATGCCCAGAAAGCCGTATTTGAGGGACATGTCCTCGGCCAGCATCCGGAGCTCTCCGAGCGTAACGTCGGCCCGCATCCGGAGCCCCCCGGCCGAAGTCCCGGCCACGGTCCGGTCGATGACGAGAAAGCCCTTGACCGTTCGTGATCCGCCCGGAAGGTCGAAGACGTCTTCCCTCACGGCCGCCCCTCTTTCCGCACGGCCCGGAGGGCGATATGACGCCCGGTGAGGAAGCGCGTCGGCCTTCGCTCTCCCCGGTCGAGGGCGAGAAGGAGGCGGTCGAGACAAGGGTCGAGCCGCGGTCCGAGGAGCGGCGATGCTTTCTTCACCATGAAGTTGAGAGGAAAAGGAACGTGAAAAACGGCCGTCGCCTCCGTCACCCGGAAGCCGGCGCGCCCTACGGCCTCGCGGGCTTCCTCAACCGTGTAGCAGCGGTCGGTATAGAACCAGCCGAAGAGCCTCCGGGCCCAATGAGAAAAAACATGGAGGGGATTGTGCTTGTTGTCCAGGGTCAGGATCAGGAGCCCGCCGGGCTTGAGGACGCGGGCGAATTCGACCAAAGCCTTCTCGACTTCCGTCGGCTGGAGATGATCGAGGGTCGAATTCGAGAAGATGAGGTCGAAGGCCGCGGACCGGAAGGGGAGGCGGGCGACGTTGCCGCTGAGAATGGGGAGGGCGAGAAACCGGCCCTTCGCCCGGGCCGCCGTCCAGGGCGAGATTTCGATCCCGACGGCGCAGCCCGAACGCCGGTCAAGCTCGTCGAGGAGGGCGTCCTCGCCGAACGCTTCTTCAAAGAGGTCGGTCTTGAGGATTCTCCGGCCTTCGAGGACGGGGGCCCAGCTCCGGCAAAGCCTGAGGTGGACGTCTTTTTTATGGGCGGCGATCCGGGGATGGAAGACGGCCCGCCGGATCATCCGGCCGCGCCGGCTCCAATATGCCGAATCCGAATTCGTCCCCACCGGTGTCGTCATAAAAGAGATATCTTACTCCTTATCGATTCCGGCGGCAAAACGGTCCGGCTCGGGCGCCGCAACGGGGAAATTGATTTCGCTCATCATTTATAGTATTTCTTGACTCATCTCCGGAGAGGAGGAGCTTATGCCCAACGGACGGGGACGATATCTGCGCTGGCTGTGTCTGAGCCTTTGTCTCGGAGTCGCGCTTCCGGTCGCCGACATCGGACTCGGCGGAGGGGGATTTTCCCTCTCCCGGCCCGCCTTCGGCCAGACGGCCCAGGAAATCAAAGCTCTCTTGGACGCCTTCCGGAATAACCCGTCTCAGGAGAACGCCATGGCCGTCCTGGCCAACCGGAGCCGTCTCAACACCTTCGTCAAGGCCGACGTCATCTCGATGCAGGAATACGGGCAGACGATCTGGGACATCGACGACGTTAAGATCGACATGCTCAACGAGCAGCTTTCGGGGGCGGGTAAATCGGGCGGCCGTTTCCAGGTTTCGACCTACGGCTCGGACTCGACCCGCCCGCCGACGCGGAGCCAAGTCAAGACGGCCAATCCGGGGATGAGCGAGGCCGAGCTCAGCCAGGAAATGGAGAGACTGCGCTCGCCTTCTCAAACGAGATACGACGTGACCCGCAGCGATCACGACATGTGCTTCACCGGGCCGGACGGGAAGGCCGTCTCGCGGCAGGCGCTTCAGGGAGTTGAGCAGCAGTTCCGGAGCAAAGGCTTTCAGGTCAGCGCCTCCAATTTGGGACTGAACGAAGCCCCCTTCGCCAACGTCCCGGGGCGCGGCTACGACACCCGTTTGGGCTTGGTCGCCAATCCCGAAATGTACAGCTCGCGCGGCGGGATCAAGTGGGTCAACAACCGGATGTATCAGGAAGGTTTCGTCACGTATTGGGACGCCGACGCCGGCCGGATGATAACCCAAAAAATTTCCGAGTACACCGGCAAGGTGCCGTTGCCGTTCCAACCCTCCTCGGCCATCGCCGAGGAGGAAGCTTTCGGCTTCATCGCCGACAATTACCGTCAGCTTCAACTCCATCTCCGGCAATCGAACAGCGATCTTGAAAAACTCGAATGGATCCAGAAGTATCTCGGCCGCGGCTTGGACTCGAGCCCGGGGGGATTCACCTCCCGGCTCAACTTGACGGCCGAGGAAACCCGGTTGCTCGAGGCGACGGCCTCCATCCTCCGGGGCCGCGACGCCCAGCAGGTCAGCCAGCAGCTTCGGGATATGCAGGCCCTTTATCAACGCTTGATCGAGCGCGGCAACAACGCTCAAATGGAGATTCTGGCGGAGCGGCTGAGCCAGCTTCGGCCGGGCGAATCGGTCGCCGGGAACGCCCAGATCCGGCTCATGATCGAAGAGCTGGCCGGGAGCTACGTCAACATAGGGGTCGACGAAGCCAGGAGGCTGGTCGCCGCCGCCGAAAAAATCTACGGCAAGCGTAGCAATATTTATAAAGCCCTTTACACGGCCCTGGAGCAGGCCAAGGACCTCCGGGACGAAGCGGAACTCCTCCGCCTTCTCGAGGAGCAGCTCGGTTTCGGCTCGACGATCAAGGTCAAGATCACGCGTCCGGACACGCCCGGAAATCCGACCGAGGCCAAGATCGAGGACCCTTTCCAGAGGAAAGCCTTGGAGAAGTTGGCCCAAGAATCGCCCGGAGATGCGGACATCGCCGATGCCGTCGAGTTCGGGAAGAAATATCCCAACTCGGGCGTCGTTCTTGGGGACAAGAAACTCTTTTCCGAGAACTTCCGCAACGCCCGGGGGGGCGAATTCGAAGCCATGGTCGAGGGAGGGTTCAAGGCCAAAACGCCCCAGGAGCTCGAGGCGGCCAAGGCCAAGCTCAAGAGAATCGTCCGGGCCCATCTCGACCGCGAAATCCAGCAGTCGTGGATGGCCCGCCACCGAATGTGGACCCAGCTTCCCCGGGAGGCCAAGGACAGCGTCCTCTACACCCGGAGCTTCTTCGCCGAGCTGGGGTCGAAATTCCCGAGGATCAGCGGGGCGGCCAGCACGATCAAAGGCGTCGTCCTCCGCCACAAGCTGATCACGGGACTCCTTTTCATCAGCGCCGCCTACGGCTGGTACACGAACGGACCCTGGGGCGCGGTCGAGGCGCTCTGGGAAAGCGGAAAGGCCATCGTCGTCTTCGAAACGATCAACTGGATATGCTTCACCGGGGCGAAGAAGCTGGCTGCGGCCACGGGCTTTGCCTCACTGGGTCCGGTCGGGGTGGCCCTCGGCATTCTCTACAACGCCTATGAGATCGCGAAACTCGTCGCCCTCCTCCAGCCCGTGATGGCCGACCTCTTCGCCCGGGGGCGGGATTATTTCGTCTTCGGCGGCTACAGCAACACGAACATGAAGGTCTTCCTCTACGGAGGGGCCACGGCCGTGTTGACGAGCGGAGACCAGTATACGGGCTTCTTCGATTCTCAGTTGGAGCCGCCGGCCAACCGGACCGACCGCGGCGCGGCCAAGAGCGAAAAGGACCTCTTCCCCGTCTTTGCCGACCCCCAGGAGCTGCGGGCGGCAGTCGACCGGGAATGGAACGAAGGGACGGTCGGAAGGCACGGGCACTTCCTCGAAGGAAAACTGGCCCTGGCCAAGGCCCAGGAGTTTCTCGAGGCCGAATGGAAGAAATCGTTCGCTTTGAAGATGAACGAGTTCCTCCAGGGCCTGGGAACCGAAGATCCCAAGGACGATGACGTTGCCCGCTTCGAGACGACGAGCGCCGCGACGACCTCGAAGAACTGGGCCGACCTCTACGGGACGACCCAGGGGATGATCTTCGCTTTCGAGACCAATCCCGACCCCCCGGCGGCCGGGCAGAACGTCGACCTGACATGCCAATACGTCCTCTTCGGCCTGCCCGGGCAGAGCCTCCAGACGAAGCTCGTCCTCCGGGTCAAGAGCCCCAAGGGCGAGTTGTCCGAGGAGGAGGAGACGACGACGACATTCGGCGAGGAGGCCGTCGAGACGGGCGAGCGGACCGAGAAAGTCTCGGTCACCAAGACGTTCGCCCTCGAAGCGGGGCTCGACCTCTCCCGGACGGTCTTCGTCGCCGAGCTCTACGACTATGCCGGGAAGCTCCTCGACAAGTACGAAATGAACGCCGGTTTGATCGGAACGACGATCGAGACCAAGGTCACCCGGGCCGGGACCGACCCCGCGGCCAATGAATGGAACCTCGAGATTTCGGTCAAGGACGCCGACGGGAAGCCCGTCGACGCCGGGGAAATCAAGGTCGAGGCGGACAAAGGCGAATTCGAGGGGCGATCGGAATGGGAGGGCCCTCTCAGCCAGGGGGCGAAGACCCTCGTCTGGAAGGGTCCGGCGGACAAGGCCGAGAAGGCCAAGGTCAAGATCACTTACTTCGGCGACGAGCGCGACCCGGCCAAGCCGGACAAAAAATACGCCGAATGCGACAAGACGATCGACCTGCCGCCGTCGATCCTGGAGACGAAAATCGAGGTCACGGTCACTCCGGCCCCTTCGACGGACAAGAAAGCCAACGACTGGACGCTCGAAATCCGCGTCCGCGATATGAACGAGAAGGCCGTGACGGCGGGCTTCCTCTCCGCCACGACCGACAAAGGCGGGCTGGACGGCAAGGGGAAGACGGAATGGGAGACGGCCCTCCAGGGCGGAGAAGCCAAGGTCGTCTGGTCGGGCCCGGCCGACATGAAGGACAAGGCCACGGTCGAAATCCGCTACCTCGGCGACGAGAAGGACCCGGCCGTCCCCGACAAAATCTACGCCGAGAGCCAAACCTCGGTCCAAGTTCCTCCCGACGCTCTCGAGACGAAGGTCGAGGTCGAGGCCAAACCGGCCCGGCCGGACCCGGCATCGAACGAATGGAAGCTCGACGTCCTCGTCAAGGACCTGAACGGCAATCCGGTCCAGATGGGCGACCTCCGGGTCAAGGCGGCCGAAGGGGGAATCCAAACGCCGGCGGCCCCGGAATGGACGGGCACCCTCAAGGACGGCAAGGCCCAGGTGACGTGGTTCGGGCCGGCCGACAAGACGAAGAAGGTCGAGATCACCCTGACCTATCTCGGCGACGAGAAGGACCCGGCCGTCGCCGACACGCGCTACCGGGAGAGCGAGACGACGATCAAGCTCCCGCGGGCCCTGGAGACCGAAATCGTCGTCAAGACGACGCCCGATCCCAAGACGCCCAAGAGGTGGGAGATCGAGGTCAAAGTCATTGACGAACTCGGCCGGGACGTCGCCCTCGGGAATCTCGATGTCGAGGTCACGGACGGCAGCGTCGAATTCCCGGGGACACAGAAGACGGGCTGCGACCTCGCGGAAACGAAGCCCTTTAAATTCCCGTTCTTCGCCCCCGACGACCCGAAGAAAAAAGCTAAAATCACGGTCAAATACAAGGGTGACATCGACGACCCGGCTGTTCCCGACGAGCTCTACAAGGACAGCGAGAAGACCTTCAGCCTCCCGCCCGAGCTGGCCCTGACGTCGATCGAGGTCAAGGTCAGCAAGGTCGATCCGAACGACCCGAAATCGAACGACTGGGCGATGGACATCGAGGTCAAGGAGGAAAGCGGGGCCTTTGTCGCGCTCGGCGGCCTCCAGGTCGCCTGTGACGAAGGGGCCATCGAGGCCAAGGGCCAGACGAGCTGGTCGGGAACCCTGACCGGCGGGAAGGCGACGGTCAAGTGGCTCGGCCCCGACGACCCCCAGACGAAGGCCGTCGTCACGATCAAGTACCTCGGTGACCAGACGGACCCGGCCCTGCCCGACCTGAAATACGGCGAGGCGGAAAAGACCGTCAAGATGCCGCCCCGGCTGCTGCGACCGACGACGGTCAACATCACCCCCTCCCTGGTCGACGAGAAGAAGAAAATCTGGAAGCTCGAGACCGAGGTCAAGGACGAAAAAGGCGCGCCGGTCTCGAAGGGGGCCGTCCGGTACACGGCCACGGGCGGGAGCTTCAAGGACGCGAGCCTCGTCCTCGACGTGACGATGACCCTCCAGAACGGCAAGTACCCCAAGGCCTGGAAGCAGACCGACGACGACGTCCAGACGATCACGGTCAAGTATCTCGGAGACGAGACCGACCCGGCCAAGGAAGACGTCCTTTACGAGGAGAGCGAGGCGGCGGTCAAGCTGCCGCCCGAACTTCTCGAAAAATCGACGGTCTTCGTCATCGACGCCTCGGGGAGCATGGCCGGAGCGAAGCTCGCCTCGGCCAAGGAGGCGGTCCGGGCCGCCCTGGCCGGCTACATGGGCAAGGAGAACAATCAGGAGTGGGCGCTCTACGCTTTCTTCGACTGCGGGAGCATCCAGCTACTCCAAGGATTCACCCGGGACCCGGCGAAGGTCACGGCCCAGCTGGGCTTCGACGCCTCGGGGAGCACGCCGATCGCGGCTTCGATCCGCGCGGCGCGGAACTACCTTCTCCGGGCGGCCCGGGGGAAGACGGGCCGGATCATCCTCCTCAGCGACGGGGGGGAGAACTGCCAAGGGGAACCCGTCGAGGAGGCCAAGTCCATCCGCGTCCGAACACTGACCGTGGACTTGGGGAAGTAAGGAGGCGGCCATGAACGCGAAGCGCAAGTTGGCCCTCCTGGCCGCGATCCTCGTGACGCCCCTCGTCGGGCTCTCTCAGCAGGCCTCGACGGACGACCCCGACGTCATGGCCTTCGACAAGGCCGTGGCGGCGATGCCCTCGATCGCCAAGGACATCGACCTGACGTTGGACGTCATCGGGTTCGACATCCGCAAGGGCTCGAACGAAGAGAAACAGCTTTCCGACACGGCCGCGGCGGGAGCCGGGAGATACTTCCCCGTGGCCAAGGCTCAAGACCTGGCCTCGATTTTCACCCAGGTCACGACGGGGGTGGCGATGGGCGGAGGCGGAGGGATGGTCCTGCCGAAGGCCGGCGGGCCGAGCGGACTTCTCATCGGGCTGGTGGTCCTGGGGCTGGGGGCCCTGGCCCTCCTCGTGGGCATCGTCGCCCTCCAGAGGCGCCGGGCGGCGCCGGCGGCGGCACGGGTCCGGCCGACAAGGCCCGGGGGTGGGGTGAGGATCTCGGCCCGCCTCGACGTCTTTTACGCCGACGGGGGGACAAAAAGCGTCCGGATCACCGACGTCCGGACGACGATCGGCCGGGCCGAGGACAACGCCGTTCCTCTCTCCGATCCCGGTATTTCGGGCCGCCACGCCGAAATCGTGGCCCAGGGCGGGGGCTTCGTCCTCCGCGACCTGGGAAGCTCGAACGGAACCTTCGTCAACGGCCGGCCGGTCACCGAGACTCCGCTCTACGCCGGCGATGAGATCGTCGTTGGGACGACGCGGCTCGTCCTCGGAGAGTAAGGAGAGAGAGAAACGCTCCCTTTAACGGGGGCCGAAGAGAAGAGTCCCGAGGCGGACGAGGTTGGCCCCTTCCGCGATCGCCACGCGGTAGGAATTCGTCATCCCCATCGACAGCCACGTCATCTCGACGTCGGGGACGGCGAGCTCCTTGAAGCGGTCGAACAGGGCCTTCGTGACCTTGAAGTAAGGCCGAGAATCCTCCGGGTCGCCTTCGAACGGACCCATGGTCATCAGGCCTTGGAGGTGAAGGTGGGGAAGGGGAGCGACGGCCCGGAGAAGGGCCTCGGCTTGGCCGGGAAGGACGCCGGCTTTCTGGGCCTCCTCGCCGCTGTTGATTTCGAGGAGGACGGGCATCCGCTTGCCCGCCGCCCCGGCGCGCTTGTCGATCTCCTTGGCCAGGTCGAGGGAATCCACCGTTTCGATCATGTCGAAGATTTCGACGGCTCGCTTGACCTTGTTCGACTGGAGATGGCCGATGAAATGCCATTGGGCCCGCCGGCCGACGGCTTCGAAGGCGGCCGCCGCCTCCTGGACGTAGTTTTCGCCGACGACCTTGACCCCGGCCTCGACGACCTCCAGGATTTCGGCCGGCGTCCGGGACTTCGCCGCGGCGACGAGCCTGACTCCCGGCGGAAGCTCCGCCAGAATCCTCCGGACGTTTTCCTTGATGCTCAAGTTAGAATTCCAGGCCTTGGCTGGTCCCCTCAGGCCGGCCGGTTTCCGGGATCCTGGGCCGATGAATTTCTCTCGGCTCTATTTTTTCGCCTGTGTCGGCGGGGGGCAGGGGATCCATTCGCAGATGTTGAGGTGGATGCCGCAGAGGGCGAAATCCATCTCGCCCTCCTTGGTGATGTCCTTGCCCTTGATGATGGCCCGATAATCGAAGTCCCGGCCGGCGACCGTCCCGCCCTCGGCGGTGATCACGATTCTCTTGAATTTGGTGATCGGCGGGTCGCGCTTTTCGAGATAATCGGCCAGCGTCCGGAGAAAATTGGTAACGCTTCTGGGTTTTACGGCCATAGTTCCCTCCTCTCACCTATAGCTTATCAAAAAATCGGGGGACAGGTCCACTATTTCCCGATTTCGGCTTGAGGAAGGAAGGGGGAGCGCCGGGAAATGAGGAAATAGTGGACCTGTCCCCCCATTTTCCATAAAATGATTTTACCTTGAACACGATCCGGGAGGAGCTGGAAGAGGTCGAGGCCGGGACCCTCTCCCCCAAGGCCTGCCTCAGCCGGAATTCGGCCGGCCGCGAGCGTCCCGAGGCCCTTCATCCTTTCCGGACGGCCTTCCAGCGCGACCGGGACCGGATTATCCACTCGAAATCCTTCCGCCGCCTCAAGCATAAGACGCAGGTCTTCCTCGCCCCCTTCGGCGACCACTACCGGACCCGCCTGACCCACACCCTGGAGGTCGCCCAGATCGCCCGGACGATCGCCCGGGCCCTCCGCCTGAACGAGGACCTAACCGAGGCGATCGCCCTGGGCCATGATATCGGCCATACGCCCTTCGGCCATTCGGGCGAGGAGACCCTGGCCGAGCTCCTCCCGGGAGGGTTTCATCACTCCGCCCAAAGCCTCCGGGTCGTCGAGAAGCTCGAGTACGAGGGGAAAGGGATGAACCTGACCCGCGAGGTCCGCGACGGCATCTACCGCCATTCCAAGGGGCGGGGAAAAATCCTCGACCGCCGGAAGGAGGATCTCCCCTCGACGCTCGAGGGGCAGATCGTCCGCGTCTCGGACGTGATCGCCTACGTCAACCATGACCTCGACGACGCCGGCCGGGCGAAGATCATCAAGGAGTCCGACATTCCCAAGTCCCTCGTCACCCTTCTCGGCCGGTATCACGCCCAGCGGATCGACAAGATGGTCGTCGACGTCGTCGGGGAGAGCCTCCGGACGGGCCTGGAGCGGATCGCGATGAGCGACGAGATCATGAAGGCCGTGGTCGAGCTCCGCGATTTCCTCTACGAGCGCGTCTACTACAATCCCGAGGCGAAGGAAGAGCTTCGCAAGACCGAGAAGATCATCCGCGACCTGTTCGAATACTTCCGCCGGCGCCCCGAAGGGTACGTCCGGGATTATCCGGCCGGCGACCCTCTCGAAACGAGGGTCGGGGACGTCATCGCCGGGATGACCGACCGCTACGCCCTTTCGATCTACCAGGAGATCTTCTTCCCCCGCTCCTGGCAAGCCTGAGATGAAAAGACGGACGGTCCATGGCTTTGGAGCGGCGGCCGCCGTCGTTTTGGCCCTGTCGTCGGCCGGCCTCGCGGCCGGGGGGACCGTCCGGATCTGGGAGGAAAAGCTCGTCCTCCCGACTTATCTCGTTGAGCCCGCCGAGCCGAATCCGGTATTTTTCGCCGGCCGGGCTTATCAGGGCGCCAAGGGGCCGGTCTATCCCTACCCCTTCCTCGACCGCCTGACCGACATCAAGCAGGACAAGGCCTACCGGGCCGTCTATCTCGAGAACGACTTCGTGCGAATCTGCGTCCTTCCCGAAATCGGAGGCCGGATCTTCTCCGCCGTCGACAAGACCAACGGCTACGATTTCGTCTACCGCCAGCACGTCGTCAAGCCGGCCCTCATCGGGATGCTGGGCGCCTGGATTTCGGGCGGGGTGGAATGGGACATCCCCCACCACCACCGGGCGACCTCGTTCATGACCGTCGACCACGCCCTCGTCCGGAACCCCGACGGGAGCGTCACTGCCTGGGTGGGGGAGGTCGAGCTTCGCCACCGGACGAAATGGCTCGTCGGCCTCACCCTCCGCCCCGCGAGCGCCGTCCTCGAAGTCGACGTCCGCCTCATCAACCGCACGCCCTTGGCCCATTCCCAGCTCGCCTTCGCCAACGTCGCCGTCCACGCCCATCCCGACTACCAGGTCATCTTCCCCCCTGACGCGGAAATCGCGACCTTCCACGGCAAAAACCAATTTTCCCGCTGGCCCGTCTCCCGGGAAATCTTCAACGGCCAGGACTACACGGCCGGGGTCGACGTCAGCTGGTGGAAAAGCCACGCCCGGCCGACCTCCTTCTTCGCCTTCGAGGCCAAAGGCGATTTCCTGGCCGGCTACGACCACGGCCGGGAGGCCGGCGTCGCCTTCATCGGCGACGCGCGCTTCGTCCCCGGGAAGAAACTCTGGACCTGGGGGACGGGGCCCGAGGGAAAACTCTGGGAGTCGATCCTGACGGACGCCGACGGCCCTTACGCCGAGCTCATGATCGGGGCGTTTTCGGATAACCAGCCGGACTACAGCTGGGCCCAACCGTTCGAAATCCGGAGGGTGAGGCAGTGGTGGTATCCGATCCGGGGCATCGGCGGGGTGAAAGCGGCCAACGCCGAGGCCGCGGCGAATCTCGAGCTCCGGACGGCGGGCACGGTAAGAGTCGGGATCCATGTCCCGAGGGCGATTTCGAGCGCCCGGGTCGTCGTCCGGGCCGGCGGAAAAACCCTGTTCGACGAGCCCGCCTCCCTCGACCCCTCCCGGCCGTTCGTCAAAGACATCCCGGCTCCGTTGGGAACGCGGGAGGATGACCTCGGACTCTCCTTCTCCGGAGAAAACGGCCGGCCGGTCCTCGAATACGTTCCGCCGAAGAAAAAGAACTCCCCGCTGCCCGCGCCCGTGACGCCTCCCTCCGCTCCCAAGGACGTCCCGACGGTCGAGGAGCTCTACCTCGCCGGCCTCCGCCTCGAGCAGTTCCACAACCCCGCCATGGAGCCCTATCCCTACTACGAAGAAGCCTTGCGGCGGGATCCGGGGGATTACCGGGTCAACACGGCTTTGGGCCTGCTCAATCTCAAGAGGGCGATGTTCGCAAAGGCGGCCGGTCATCTCGAACGAGCCGTCGAGCGGGCGACGAAAAACTACACCCGCCCGAAGGACGGCGAGGCCCTATACTATCTTGGCGTCGCGCTCCGCCGTTTGGACCGGCCGGAGGAGGCCGACGAGGCGTTTTCCCGGGCAGCCTGGTGCCAGGCCTGGCAGTCGGCATCTTTCTTCGAGCTCGCGGAGCTGGCCGCGTACCGCGGGGATTTCAGCGGGGCCCTCGAGTTCGTCGGCCGGGCCTTGGCGGCGAACGCCGACAACACGACCGCCCTCGGCCTCAAGGCCGCCCTGCTCCGGAAGCTGGGGAGGACGGACGAAGCCGAGAAAGCCGCGGCCGAGGCGCTGGCCGTGGATCCCATGGATTCCCGGGCCCTGAACGAGCTCCTCCTTTCCAATACGGCCTCGGGCCTTCGCGAGGACACCGGCATGGTCTACGAACGTCTCCGCTCGGCCCTCCGGGACGCGCCGGCGAACCACCTCGAGCTGGCCGCGGATTACGCGAGCGCCGGGCTTTGGGACGAAGCCGCGGCCGTCCTGACCCGCCTCGTCGAGACGAAAATCCCCGGGGCGAGCGATTTCGCCCTGGTCCATTACTTCCTGGGCTATTATCTGGCGCGGAAGGGAGAGAAAGACAAAGCCGAGGCAACCGTCCGGCGGGCGGCGGCCTTGTCCCCCGATTATGTCTTTCCCTATCAGTCCGAATGCCTCGACGTTTTTCGATGGGCGGGCGGAGCGAACCCTCGAGACGCGAGGGCGCCCTACTACCTCGGAAATTTTCTTTTCGACCTTCAGCCCGAGAAGGCCTTGAAAGAGTGGGAACGCTCCGTCGCCCTCGACGGAGAATATTCCGTCGCCCGCCGGAATTTGGGACTCGCCTTCGCCCGGGTCCGGAACGACGTTCCCCGGGCCGTCGCCGAGCTCGAAAAAGCCGTCGCCCTCGCCCCCCAAGACCCGAGGCTCTATTTCGAGCTTGACCGGCTTCTCGAGGCCGCCGGCGCTCCTCCCGAAAAGCGCCTCGCCCTTCTCGAGGCAAACCACGGCGTCGTGGCCGAGCGGGACGACGCCCTGAGCCGCGAAATCCAACTCCTCGTCCAGCTCGGCCGCTACGACCGGGCCCTCGAGCTTCTCGGCTCCCATCACTTCCACGTCTGGGAGGGCGGCGGCGAGATTTACGGCGTCTTCGTCGAGGCTCATTTCCAGCGCGGCAGGGCTTTCCTCGAATCCGGCAGGGCCGGGGAAGCCCTCCGGGACTTCGAGGCGGCGTTGACCTATCCCCGCAACCTCGATGTCGCCCCGCCGGCGTCGGGCGGGGGCTCGGCGAAAGTCCATTACTGGATCGGCCTCGCCCGCGAGACGATGGGGGACAAGGAAGGGGCGAACGCCGCCTTTGCCAAGGCGGCCTCCACCCGCCACGCCTGGTCCGAGCCGAGCTATTACCGGGGTTTGGCGGAAAGGAAGCTGGGCCGCGAAGCGGAAGCCATCAAGATATTCGAGGGGCTCGTCCGGTTCGCCTCGGAAAGGCTGAAGGCGGCCCCGGCCATGGACTTTTTCGAAAAATTCGGCGAGCGGGAGTCCGCCCTCCGCCAGGGCGCCCAGATGCATTTCCTTCTCGGATTGGGCCGTCTCGGGCTGGGCCGTCCGGAAGAGGCGAAAGCGGAATTCCGAAAATCCCTCGAACTCCATCCCGGCCACGTCGGCGCCGCCGGCGAATTGGCCCGCCTGCATTGAATCTTCCCGTCGCTATACATATCGATGGGAAGGAGAGGAAGAAAAAGGCCATGAGACGATCGGTCCTCGCGTCATTCCTGGCTCTCATGATGGCCTTCTCCTCGGCGGCCGTCGCGTCAGGAGAAGAGAAAAACGCCTATTGGACCGCGGCCCTGGGGGCGGAACGCTGGCTGAGCGCCTCGGCCGTCAAGACGCCGGCGGGCCTGACCTGGCCGGCCGACCCTCGGGACCCCAAGACCGTCAACGAAACGCTCTATTCCGGAACGCCGGGCGTCGTCTTGTTCTATCTCGAAGCCCGGGCGGCGGCCGAATCCCGGGGCTTGAAAACCGAAGCCGAAGCTTTCCTGGCGAAGGCCAGGGCCGGCGCCGAAGAGCTTCTTTCGAAGCTCGGGGAGGGGCGGGCCGGGGATGTCGGCCTTTATTCGGGAATCGCCGGCTTGGGATTTGCCTTGGAGGAAACCTACAAGGCGACCCGGGAAGTGCGGTTCCGGGACGGATTCGTCCGGGTTCTCGGCGCGATTCGGGCCGGGGCCAAGAAAGCCGGGGCGGGAGTCGAGTGGGGCACGGTGACGGACATCATCGGCGGGACGGCGGGGGTGGGGCTTTTTCTTCTCTATGCCGCCTCCGAGATGTCCGACCCGTCATACCGCGACCTGGCCGCTTCGGCGGGCGGCCGCCTCCTCGAGCTGGGGAAACCGAAAAACGGCGGCCTGGATTGGCCCATGGACCCGTCCTATCCGCGCTGGATGCCGAATTTCGCCCACGGGACGGCCGGGGTCGCCTTTTTCCTGGCCCGCTTGTATGAGGAGACGAAAAGGAAAGACGTCCTGGACGCCGCCCTCGCCGGCGGCCGCTATTTGCTCTCGATCGCCAAGACCGAAGGCAACGCCTGTTTCATCTTCCACAACGAACCCGACGGCAAGGACCTCTTTTATCTCGGTTGGTGCCATGGTCCGGTCGGGACGGCGAACTTATTCTACCAGCTTGCCAAGGTGACGGGCGACAAAAGCTGGTTCGGCTGGGTCGAGAAAGAGGCCCACGGCCTGATGGACAGCGGGATTCCCGAGAAAGAGACGCCGGGCTTCTGGAACAACGCCGGGATCTGCTGCGGGTTGGCCGGCGTGGCCGACTTTTTCCGGAGCCTTTATCTCCTGACGAACAATACCCATCACGTCTATTTCGGACGGCGGGTCATGGAAACCCTCCTGGCCAAGGCGGCGGCGGAAGACGGCCGGATGAAATGGATCCAGGCCGAACACCGGGTCCGGCCCGAACTTCTCCTCGCCCAGACGGGATTGATGCAGGGGGCGGCGGGCATCGGTCTTGTCCTGCTCCGTTGGGACGCCATGGACAACGGCCGGACGCCCCTCGTCCGCCTGCCCGACAGCGCCTGGCCGAAATAGGGGACGGCGTTGACGCCGGAGGGGGGCGATGGTATAAGAGCCGAGGAAGGAGAGAGAGAAATGAAAACTTCACAACCCGGCGTATGGCTGCTCGGACTCATTCTCGCGGCGGGGACCGCGTTCGCCCTCGTCCCGGCCGCTCCCCAGGGGGAAAAGCTCGTGCCCGTGGACCTTTCCAAGGCTTCGGATTCCTTCCCGGTCATCATGATGGCCCCCGAGGGGGCGGCGGCGACCGAGGATTTCGGCAACGTCCTGGTCAAGAAGGGCGACGGCTTCCAGGTCGAGATCAGCTCGAGCGCCAAGGACATCGAAAGCTTGAAGAAGGAAATCAAGGCCAACACCCTCAATAAATTCAAGGCCTTTCTCGTCGAGACGGCCGACGCCCTGCTCTACGAATCGACCCTCATGGGCAAGTCGGAATTCCATTTCGTGGCCAACATGAAGGCCGGCGGGACGACCTACGGCGCCGAGGACACCAAGGGCCCCGTCTACAGCCGGGCGGCGGCGGAATTGATGCTGAAGTGCTTCCAAACCCTGAAGGCCAAGTCCTGACGTCCGCGTCTTGAAATCGGCCCGGGCTTTCCCCATAATGAGGGGGAGGAGACTTCCATGAAGAAAACCATCGTCCTCGCGGCGGTCGCGGCCGTTTGTCTCGGCGGAGCCGTTTTCGGCCAACGGCTGCGGTCGGGGGAAGCCGCGATCTATTTTAAAAGCGGCGACCTCATCATCGACAAAGTTGTCGACATCTCCAGCACCCGCCTCGTCCTCGAGACCGAAAACAACGGGGAGTTCCCCCTCCGCGACCTATGGATGATCAACTTCGTGACCGAGGAGTGGAACTTCCCCGACGAGCGGAACCTCATCGAGACCAACGACCATTACGTCTTTCTGAGAAACGGGGACGTTTCCTCGGGCCGGATCGTCGATTTCTCGAGCGAGCAGCGGGTTTTCGAGTTCGAGACGGGCGAGAAATTCCCGATCGGCCAGGTCCGCCGGATCTATTTTTCCAAGACCGTCCCGCGCGGCCTCCGCTGACCGCCGGCCCGCGGAGGTCCGTTTTCGCGGCGCGTCATCCTTTTCAAGTTGAGGCGGCCGCCTAAAATCCATATAATCGCCTCTCATGTCTCGAAGGGAGGATCCCTTTTCATGAATCGTCCCGAAGCCCTGGCGAAGATCGCGACCCGTCTCCGCGTCCACGTCCTGCGAATGACGACGGCCGCCGGCTCCGGCCATCCGACGACCTGCCTCTCGATGGCCGAGACGACGGCCGCCCTGTTCTTCGGCGTCATGCGCTTCAATCCCGCCGATCCCGAGGATTGGGGAAACGACGAGCTTGTCCTCTCCAAAGGCCACGCCGCCCCGGTCCTCTGGGCCGCCTACGCCGAGGCCGGGATCATCCCCCTCGCCGGCCTGATGGATCTCCGCAAAATCGGCAGCGTCCTGGAGGGCCATCCGACCCCCCGGATGCCCTGGGTCAAGGCGGCCACGGGATCGCTCGGCCAGGGGCTCTCGGTCGGGGCGGGCATGGCGGCGGCGATGCGGCTCGGAAAATCGCCCGGCCGGGTGTTCGTCGTCATGGGCGACGGGGAATGCGCCGAGGGGGCGGTTTGGGAGGCGGCCAACGCCGCCGCCCTTCTCGGGCTCCGGAACCTGTGCGCCATCGTCGATATCAACCGGCTGGGCCAATCCGAGGCGACGATGCACCAGAGGGACGCCGCCGCCTATGCCCGCAAATTCAAGGCCTTCGGATGGGACGTCGCGACCGTCGACGGCCACGACGTCGGAGCCCTCGTCCGGGCGTTGTCCGGAGCGGGGAAGGCGGGCCGGCCGACGGCCGTCCTGGCCAAGACGGTCAAGGGGAAAGGCGTCTCCTTCCTCGAGGACCTGAACGGCTGGCACGGAAAACCGCTCAAGGCGGACGAGCTCGAAAAGGCCCTGGCCGAGATCGGCCCCCCGCCCGAGGTCGAGGCCAAGAAGTATCTCCGCCCGGCGAGGAAGGCCGCCCGGCCGGCACCGCGGGAGGGAATGGAATTTGCCCGGACGGACTATCGGGACAAGGCCGCGACACGGCTGGCCTACGGCAACGCCCTCCTGGCCCTCGGGCGGGTCCATGAGGGAGTCGTCGTCCTTGACGGCGACGTCAAGAACTCGACCTACGCCGAGAAGTTCTTCGAAGCCTTCCCGAAGCGGTCTTTCCAATCCTACATCGCCGAGCAGAACATGGTCGGGATGGCCATGGGGTTCGCGGCCAAGGGGTATCTGCCTTTCCTGGCGACTTTCGCCGCCTTTCTGACCCGGGCCCACGACCAGATCCGGATGGCGGGCTATTCCCTGTCCAACCTCAAGCTCTGCGGCTCCCACGTCGGAGTCAGCATCGGCGAGGACGGCCCCTCGCAGATGGGCCTCGAAGACCTGGCCATTTTCCGCCCGATTCCAGGCTGCGTCGTCCTCTATCCGTGCGACGCCTTTTCCGCGGAAGCCTGCCTCGCCGAAATGGCGAAGCTCAAGGGGATGGCCTATCTCCGGACGACGCGCCCCGCCACGCCTCTCCTTTATGGGAAAGACGAAGCCTTTCCCGTCGGCGGGTCGAAGACCCTCCGCCGCAGCGGCGCGGACGCGGCCACGGTCGTCGCCGCGGGGATCACCGTTTTCGAGGCGCTCAAAGCCCACGACCTTCTCCAGAAAGAGGGGATCGCGGTCCGGGTCATCGACGCCTATTCCGTCCAGCCGCTGGACGCGGAGGGGATCGCCCGGGCGGCCGAGGAGACAGGAGGCCGGGTCGTCGCCGTCGAGGACCACTACGCCGCCGGAGGGCTGGGCGAGGCCGTCGCCGCGGCCTTGGCCGGCCGGGCGGCGGTCAAGCATCTCTGCGTCCGCGAGCTCCCCCGCTCCGGAAAGCCCGACGAGCTTCTCGACCGCTACGGGATCAGCGCCCGCCACATCGCCGCCGCCGTCAAAGACTTTCAGCGATAAACGGATTGAATTCGGGCCCAGTCCCAGCCGGAAATCCCGCTCTCGAGAACGGCCTTGACGGCAACGGCCAGCGATTCGCCCCTTTTCAGCCGGAAGCCGACGAGCTTGGCCCCCGGCTCGGTGACCGTCGTCTGGTGCGCGGCCGGCCGGTTCGCCGGGCCGTATTCGACGAGATAGGACACCGATTTCTTTCCCGGGCTCGGGCGCCACGAGATCAGGGCCGAATCGGCCTTGAGCTCCTCGATTTTCAATCCCTCGACCGGAGGCGGGCTCGAGGCGACCATCATGATCGCCGCCAGGTTGTATTTGGCCGCTTCGACGAGGAGCTGGTGGTTGACCGTTTCGAGGAGATCCGTCGGCTGGTGGTAGTAGGGATTGCCCAGGACGGGGTACGACCCCAGCCCGCTGACGATATCGCCGTAAGCGTCGTAGAACGAAGCGCCGTCGGTCGATTTGACATACCGCGTGTCGTAGGTGACCATCTTCGAAAAGAGGATGGCCGCGGCGTGCTGGATGTCGCGGAGGCCGGCGTTGGCGTAGCGGATCGTGTCGTCGAGGCGGTGATCGTTCGTCCAGCCGATCATGTCGTTGTTGATGTCGGCGGCGATCTCCCAGCCCCGCGCCTTGGCCACCCGGACGAACTCCCGGCTGCCGAGGAGGCCGGCCTCCTCCCCGGTGAAGAAAGCGAAGACGACGGTGTAGGGGAGAGGCTTTCCGGCCAGAATCCGGGCCGCCTCGAGATGGATGACGGTGACCGAAGTGTTGTCGTCGGCCCCCATGCTCCGGACGTTCGAATCGAAATGGCCGCTCAGGACATAAATCTTGTCGGGAGCTTCCGTCCCGCGCAGCCAGGCCAGGACGTTGGCCGTATTCGTCCCCCGCGATTCGAATTCCTGGTATTCCGGGGCGTAGCCGAAGGACTTGAGCTGGTCGAAAATATATTCGGCCGCCTTGCGGTTCCCGGGCTGGGTGATGTATTTCGAGTCGAAATCGAAGAGGGCTTTTTCGTGCTCGTAGATCTTCGTGATTGAGACCTCGTCCACGGCGGACTGGACGGCTTGGCGGACGGGAGCGAAGGTCTTCTCCCCCCAGGCCCGAAGGGCCCTTTCGGCGGAAGCGTTTTTCCGGAGCCGGGCGAGCAGGTCGTCGGTCGAGATTTTCCGGGCGAGGTCGACGAGGTAGACGCCCCGTTCGGGGGAGATCGTGTCGCCGTCGCGCTCGGCGACGATGACGAGCTTCGTCCCGGCGCGGTCCGCCGCCCATTCATACTCCGGCGAAATCGTCCGAACGGTGTTGTTGTGGAAGACTTGAAGGCTCGTTCCCGTCTTGAGGTCGTAGAGAAAAGCCCGGTTGTGCCTCGATTCGCCCTTGACGGCCAGGACGCGGCCGGCGTCGAGAAAGCGGGGCGAACGGTCGTGCTCAATTTCCCGGCTAAGGCGGACCTCTCCTTTCCCGTCGCTCCCGATGACGAAGATTTCGTCATTCCGGGTGAAAGTCATGTCGAAGACGACGGCTTTCCCGTCGGGCGAGAGGGAAGCCAAGCCGATCCGCTCGGGCGTCTTCTTGAGGACGATGGGCGAGAGGTCCCCGGCCAGCTTGAGATAGTTCAAGGTCGACTCGGCGCCTTCCTGGCCGACATAGGCGAGGCCCGACCCGTCCGCCGAAACGGCCGGGCTTCCACCGGTGAAGGTCGAGAC